>OGFF01000118.1_pt1 | contig 115223 bp, 117 predicted proteins | sample 1570751 | NCBI WGS metagenome assembly OGFF01 (sample SAMEA2581951, study PRJEB24529) | metagenome | biome: Human gut stool | place: China | collected 2011 | reverse complement strand
GTATTCCACTTCGAGCCACCAAAAAGCACAGCTTTTGCTGTGCTAATTTTTTTGAAAATGTGGAATCGAAAAGGAGGTTGCCAAGTTTCGAGCTGGACTGGAGCCAGCCGAAACGCAGGCAAAAATAGTCCGGTGGACTATTTTTCCGACGCGGCTTGACGTATTCCACTTCGAGCCACCAAAAAGCACAGCTTTTGCTGTGCTAATTTTTTTGAGGTAAATTTTCATACAATATATATTGACAAAAAGAAAATTATATAATATAATAAAACACAAACAAAAGTTTACGCAAATAGGATGTGATAATTATGGACAAAGGGAATAATATTGCACCAATAAATAAAAATATAAGTGTAGTAAAATATGATGTAAATAATATTAAAAAATTAATATATACAATAAGAGGAAAGCAAGTAATGTTAGATAGTGATGTGGCAGAATTATATCATTATGAAACTAGAAGGGTAAATGAAACAGTTAAGAGAAATATACAGAGATTTCCTGAGGAATTTTACTTTAAATTAACAGATGAAGAGTATGATGTTTTGAAGTCGCAATTTGCGACTTCAAATATTAAAGAAAAAATGCATATGCGAGGAGGAAAGAAGAAAGTTCCTTATGTATTTACTGAAAAAGGAATTATAATGCTTTCAGGAATATTAAAGAGTGATATTGCAGTTGATGTGAGTATTAGTATTGTTGAAGCCTTTATTAAGATGAAGAATTTCATATACAATAACAGAAGCTTATTAGAACGAGTTATAACTATTGAAAATAAAATAGACAACAAGTTTATTGAGTATGACAATAAATTTGAAAAAGTATTTGATGTATTGGAGAAAAACAAAGAATCAGAATTTAAACAAAAAATATTTTATAAGGGACAAATATATGATGCATATGAGTTAATAATTGATATTATAAAAACTGCTAAAAATAAGATTGTGATAATAGATAACTATATAGATGATACCATTCTTAAAATATTACAAAAGAAAAATAAAAATGTAGAAGTAGTTATTTTAACGTTACCAAATTGTAATTTAACAAAGTTAGACATAAAGAAATTTAATGAACAATACCCAGTATTAAAAATAGCAAGAACAGATAAATTTCATGATAGATTTATAATAATAGATAATAGAGAGCTATATCATTGTGGTGCATCGCTAAAAGATTTAGGTAAAAAATGTTTTGGCATTAACAAAATTAAAGATAACACCTTTATAGAAAATGTTATGATGATTTGTAACAAATAATAGCACATAATAAAAAACTTAAATAAGCATTTTCAGCCCTAAATATTGACAAAATGCCCCATTTTGTAGTATTATTTAATATAGTTTAAAAATGATTGAGAGTGATAATAATGAGATTAAGCAAAGATTTTTTCTATACAATAAAAGAAAACATTGCAGATGAGGATTCAACAAGTGGAAAACTTTTAGTAAAAAGTGGAATGATTAAAAAAATAGGAAATGGAATTTATGCAAAAATGCCTTTGGGCGAAAGAGTTACAAAGAAAATTACAGACATTGTGCGTAAGAATATGAACGAAGCAGGTGCAAGTGAACTAAGAATGCCATCACTACTACCTATGGACGTGTTTGAAAAATCAGGCAGAAAAAACAATTTTGGACCAAGTATGTTCAAATTAAATGATAGATATAATAGAGAATATGCCTTAGGACCAACACATGAGGAATTATTTACAATGGCAGCAATGAATAAAGTTAAATCATATAGAGATTTACATTTTACAACATATCAAATAGGACCAAAATTTAGAGATGAAGTTAGACCACGTTTAGGGTTAATTAGAACAAGAGAATTCACAATGAAAGATGCATATAGCTTTGATAAAGACCTAGAAGGTTTAGATGTATCTTATAAAAAAATGCTTGATGCATACCATAAAATTTTCAAAGAAATCGGTTTAAATTACACAGTAGTAAGAGCAGATACAGGTGTTATGGGAGGACTGTTATCAGAGGAATTCCAAGCAGTAACAAACATTGGTGAAGATATACTTGTAATGTGTGATAAATGCGATTTTTCATCAAACATAGAAATAAGTCCAAATGCTATAATAACAGAAAATAATGAAGAAGAAAAAGAACTACAATTAGTTGAAACAATAGGCAAACACACAATTGAAGAAGTATGTGAATATTTAAACTTAGATATTAAAAGAACAGTTAAAGCAATGCTTATGAATGTAGATAATGAACTAGTAATTCTATTCATCAGAGGAGATAGAGAACTTAATGAAACAAAAGTACTTAAATTATTAGGTGCAAATGAAATTGGCTTTGCAAATGATGAGCTAATTGCTACATCAAATGCAGTACCAGGCTATACAGGACCTATAGGTTTAAATGCTAAAATAGTAGTAGACAATGAAGTTTTAAATATGAAGAACTTCTGTTGTGGAGCAAACAAAGAAAATTACCATTACATAAATGCAAATGTTAAAGACTTCAAATATGATATAGCTGGAGATATTGTAAATGTTAAAGAGGGAGATACTTGCCCAAAATGTGGTGGAAAGCTATATTTCAAAAAGGGAATTGAAGTTGGAAACACGTTTAAACTTGGAACAAAATACTCAGAAAGTTTAGGCTTAACATATTTAGATAGCGACAATAAATCATACCCAGTAGTTATGGGATCTTATGGGATTGGAATTGAAAGAATTATTTCAGCAGTAGTAGAGCAAAATAATGACGAAAAGGGAATTATTTGGCCAATGAATATTGCACCATATGAAGTTACAATAGTTGTTATAAACCCAAAAGATGAAGAACAAATGAAAGTTGGAGAAAATCTATATAATGAATTAAATAAACTAGGAATTGATACAATGCTAGATGATAGAGCGGAAAGACCAGGAGTAAAATTTAATGATATGGATCTAATAGGAATTCCAGTAAGAATAACAATTGGAAAGAAAATCAATGATGGAATGTTAGAAATAAAAATGAGAAACGAAGAAAATGCAGTAGAAATCAAATTAGAAGATGCAATGGAGAAAGTAAAAGAAATTGTATCAAAATAGAATTTTTAAATGAAAACCGGTAGGCATAAAAGCCTACCGGTTTATTTACATTAATTTTTCTAATTCCTTTATCTTATCTCGTAGTTCAGCTGCTTTTTCAAATTCCATATTAGCAGCGCATTTAAGCATTTCATCTGTTAAATTGTTAATAATAGTTTCAACAGATTCATCTTTATTAATTTTATATTCTGTACTTACATCCTCTAAAATAGTTGCCTTAATTGCTTCACGAATTCCTTTATTAATAGTTTTTGGAGTAATACCATGCTCAGTGTTATATGCAATTTGAATTTCACGACGTCTGTTTGTCTCAGAAATTGCCTTTTCCATACTGTCTGTAAGTTCATCTGCATACATTATAACAGTACCATTAACATTTCTGGCAGCTCTACCTATTGTTTGAATAAGTGACCTTTCAGAACGTAAGAAACCTTCTTTATCGCTATCTAATATTGCAACTAAAGAAACTTCAGGAATATCAAGCCCTTCTCTTAGAAGGTTTATACCAACTAAAACATCATATTCTCCAAGCCTTAAGTTACGTATAATTTCCATTCTTTCTAGTGCCTTTATATCAGAGTGCATATAATTTACCTTTATATCAAGACTTTTTAGATATGCAGTTAAATCTTCTGCCATCTTCTTTGTAAGAGTAGTTACTAAAACTCTTTCATGGTTTTCAACACGAGTTCTAATTTCACCAATTAAATCGTCTACTTGGTTTGTAGCAGGTTTTACAATAATTTTAGGATCTAACAGTCCTGTTGGACGTATAATTTGTTCAACAGTTTGCTCTGAATGTTCTTTTTCATAATCAGCAGGTGTTGCACTAACAAATATACATTGATTAATTCTTTCCTCAAATTCATTAAATTTTAAAGGTCTATTATCATAAGCTGAAGGAAGTCTGAATCCATAGTTGACTAGCGAATCTTTTCTTGCTTTATCCCCATTATACATTGCTCGAACTTGTGGTATTGTTGCATGAGATTCATCAATAAGCAATAAAAAGTCCTTTGGGAAATAATCAAAAAGAGTATATGGGGCAGAACCGGGTTCTCTACCACTAATGTGTCTTGAATAGTTTTCAATTCCTTGGCAGAAACCTGTTTCAACAAGCATTTCTATATCAAAGTTGGTTCTTTCCTCAATTCTTTGGGCTTCAATTAATTTGTTTTGGCTTTTAAAATACTTAATCCTTTCTTCAAGTTCAGCTTCAATTGTTGAAATTGCACCTTTTAGCTTGCTTTCAGATGTTGCATAATGTGAGTTTGGACCAATAAGCACATGACTTCTTGTACCAAGAGATTTACCAGTAAGTGGGTTGATTTCTGAAATTTTTTCAATTTCATCTCCCCAAAACTCAAGTCTCATAGCACTTTCACCAGTATTAGAAGGGTATATTTCTAAAATATCTCCTTTTGCTCTAAATGTACCTCTTTTAAAATCTATTTCATTACGAGTATATTGCATCTCGACTAATTTTTTCATAACATCATTTCTGGACTTTCCCATACCAGGTCTTAAAGACATCATTAATTCTTGATAATCATCAGGGTCACCTAAACCATAAATGCAAGAAACAGAAGCTACAATAATAACGTCTTTCCTTTCAAACAAAGAAAGAGTAGCAGAATGACGTAATTTATCGATTTCATCATTAATGGATGCATCTTTCTCAATGTATGTATCAGACTGTGGAATATAGCTTTCTGGTTGGTAATAATCGTAATATGAAACAAAGTATTCAACAGCATTATTAGGAAAAAATTCCTTAAACTCAGAATATAACTGACCTGCAAGAGTTTTGTTATGTGCTAAAATTAGAGTAGGTTTTTGAACTTTTTGAATAATATTAGCCATAGTAAAAGTCTTACCGTGAGCCAGTAACACCTAAAAGAGTTTGAAACTTTTTTCCATCCAAAATACCTTTACTTAATTTATCAATAGCCTGTGGCTGGTCGCCAGTAGGTTTGTAATCAGAAACTAAATTAAACATTTTCCCTCCTTAAAAACTTAAGCAACAATATTATACCACACAATACATCTGTTCGTAAATAGGTTTCGAAGAAATAATAACAAATATATGAAAAGAAAAAAGTTGATTAATGTTGAATTTTATGATAAGATAATAAAGGTGAATAAAATGGTTAATATATTACTTTGCGGAAATGAAAAGGTTTTTGATGGGGCTTTAACACAGTTAATTTCTATGACAAATCGTACACAAGAAACTATAAGATGTTATATTTTCACAATGAATTTAACAAGAATGAAGCCAGAGTACAAAAGCATTTCAGATTCACAAGTGAAATTTTTAGAAAAAGTTATAAAAGAGAAAAATAGCGATAATGAAGTTATAAAAGTCGATGTAACAGATTTATACGAAAAGGAGTTTAAAAACTGTGCAAATGAGGGAGCATATTGCACACCATATACATTGCTAAGACTATTGGCAGATAAAATACCAAACATTCCAGATAAGCTATTGTACTTAGATATTGATATTATGATAGGTGGAGATATTAAACAGCTATATAATATAGATATAGAAGATTACGAATATGCAGCAGTAAAGGAAAAATATGGTTGTTGGGTAATTAGACCAGATTATATTAATGCAGGAATGCTTTTATTAAACATGAAGAAAATTAAAGAAACAGGCTTGCTTGTAAAAGCAAGAAAATTGATAAAAGAAAAGAAGATGCTTTTTGCAGACCAAGATGCAATTTTCTGGTCTACAACTAAAAAGAAACTTTTACCAAGAATTTATAATGAGCAATCAAGGTTTAATAAAAAAGATACTATCATTTGCCACTTTGCAAAAAGGCTTATGTTTTGGCCATATCCACATACAGAAAACTTCAAACAATGGAATTTACCAGAAGTTCACACAGTTTTAAAGTGCCATGCATTTGATAAAGATTTAGAAGAATATGTAAAATTAAAAAAGCAATACGAAGAAAATAGAAATGAGGAAGTTATATATGGATAATAAACAAGTAATACCAATATTTTTTGCAGTTGATGATGGATACATTCCATTTTTAGCTGTATCTATACAGTCACTTGCAGACCATGCATCAGATGAAAATCAATATGTTATAAAAGTACTATACACTAATATTAGTGAAGAAAACCAAAAAAAAATTAGTAAATATGAAAGAGAAAATATAAGCATAGAATTTGTAGACTTGAACTATTATATAGAAAAAATAAAAGACAAGTTATATACAAGAGATTATTACTCAAAAACCACATATTTTAGGCTATTTATACCAAATCTTTACCCACAATACAATAAAGTATTATACTTAGATAGTGATATTACAATTTTATCAGACGTAGCAGATTTATACAATATAGATATTGGAGATAATTTAATTGCAGCCGCACCAGATGATGTAATTCAGACAATAGAAGTATTTCAAGACTATGTTGAAAAGGTTGTAGGAGTAGCAGATTATAGAAATTATTTTAATGCAGGAATTATAGTAATGAACTTAGATGAATTAAGAAAGTTTGATTTTCAAGAAAAATTCTTGTATTTATTAAGCACGGTTAAATTTTCAGTAGCTCAAGACCAAGACTACTTAAATAGACTTTGCAAAGGTAGAGTAAAATTATTTTCAAATACATGGAACAGAATGCCTATAGGTGGCGACGTTGTGGATAGAGATGATTTACATCTAATTCACTATAACCTAGCTTTCAAGCCATGGCATTTTGAAAACATACTATATAAAGAATATTTTTGGAAATGTGCTAAAAAAACAGAATACTTTGACCAAATTCTAAAAATACAAAGTGAATATACAGATGAAGATAAATTCAAAGACAGGGAAAGTGATAAAAAACTAAGAGAACTTGCACAGAAAGAATGTGACTGTGTAGGAGATGATAAAGCTGCATACAAGTATAATGATACTAACATTCCTAAGGCAAAAGATAGGCTTGAAATATTAGATAAAATAAAGAGATTAGAAAGAGAAGGACGTTTTGATATAGATGTAGAAAACGACCCTCCAACAATAGTTTTAACTCCAGAAAATGTAGACTATTTAAACAAAAAAGAAACAAGCAAAATAAAAACAAAAGTTGCAAATACACTAGGAAAGAGATTTATAGACGAACTTCTTAAAAATAACAAATTAATTATAAAAGAAGTAAATGGAATTGAAAATTTAGACTCGGTAGAAACAGGTGCAATGATAACATGTAACCACTTTAACCCATTTGATTCATTTGCAATTGAAAAAACATTTAGAATGAGTAAGCAAGCTGAAAACAAAAAACTATATAAGGTAATAAGAGAAGGAAATTATACAAACTTCCCTGGGTTCTATGGCTTTTTATTTAGACACTGCGACACATTACCACTAAGCTCAAACAAGAGAACAATGATAGAATTCCTAAAAGCAGTAGATACACTACTAAAAAAAGGAGAATTTATCTTAATATACCCAGAACAAAGCATGTGGTGGAACTATAAAAAACCAAAGCCATTAAAAGATGGAGCTTTCAAAATGGCAGTAAAAAGCAATGTTCCAGTTGTGCCAATTTTCATTACAATGAAAGAAAGCGACATAATAGGAGAAGACCGGTTTCCCAGTTATGGAATACTATATAAACATTGAAAAACCAATCTACCCAGATGAAAATCTTTCAGATAAAGATAATATAGTAGCCATGAGAGAGAAAAACTCAGCAGTATGGAAACAAATTTATGAAGACTTTTATAAAATACCACTAGAATATACAACAATAAAACATGAACAACAAGAAGAGGAAAATAAGTAATGGAAAGAAAAGTAATATACTATAAAGATGAACTAAATGACGAATTTTCAGAGGCAAAAATTGTTCCAAGAAAGATAGATGGAAGCTATGTATATATTCACAAAAATCCTTTATGGAACATTGCCTCATACATATTACAAAATATATTAAGCATGCCAATAAAATTAATCTATGCAAAATGCAAATTACGAATTAAATATATTGGAAAAGAAAATTTTAAAAAGGCAAGGAAAACAGGATATTTTATATATGCAAATCATACACAAAGCTTTGCAGACACCTTTATTCCAAGCCTTGCAAACTATCCTAAAAGAAATTTCTTTATAGTAAACCCTGAAAATGTATCAATGAAATTTTTAAAACACACCGTAGAAATGTTAGGCGCATTGCCAATACCAAGCGATAAAAAAGGCATGGTACATTTTTTAGAGGCAATTAAAAATAAAATAAGCAAAAACAATTCTATAACAATATACCCAGAAGCACATATATGGCCATATTACACAAAAATAAGACCATTTATAGATGTATCTTTTAAATACCCTGTAAGCCTTGAAATTCCTGCTTTTTGCATTACAAATACATATGTGGCACGAGGCAAAAAAAAGGATAAAATAAAAATGGTAACATATGTAGATGGGCCATTTTTTCCAAATAAAAACTTAAAATTAAAAGATGCTCAAAAAGATTTAAGAGATAGAATATATAGTGCCATGGTAGAAAGAAGCAAAAACAGTAACATAGAATATATAAAATATGAAAAGGCTAAAGAATAGAGGAGGTTTTTTTATGGCAGTAATTATGGATGGCAAGGAAACAGCAAGGAAGATTAGAGAAAATTTAAAGGGAAAAGTTGACGATTTAAAAGCAAAAAACATATTCCCAAAACTTGCAGTTATTATGGTGGGAGATGATGGAGCCTCAAAAATATATGTAAGGAATAAAAGTAAAGCCTGTGAAGAAGTTGGGATAGAATACGAGGAGTTCTTACTAGGAGATGAAACTACACAAGAGGAACTATTAAATTTAATAAATGAATTAAACAATAGACAAGATATAAATGGAATATTATTACAAAGCCCAATACCAAAACACTTAAATATAAACGAAGCTTTTAGAACAATACTTCCAGAAAAAGATGTAGATGGTTTTAACCCAATAAATGTTGGCAAACTAGTATTAGGACAAGAAACTTTAATATCTTGTACACCTTTTGGAATTATAAAATTATTAGAGGAATATAATGTACCAATAGAAGGCAAAAATGCTGTAGTAATAGGAAGAAGCAATATTGTTGGAAAGCCAATGTTCAATTGTTTACTAAATAAAAATGCAACAGTTACAATATGCCATTCTAAAACAAAAAATCTAAAAGAAATAACGAAAACGGCAGACATACTAGTTTCTGCAATAGGAAAACCAAAATTTGTTACTAAAGACATGGTAAAACCAGGAGCAGTTGTTATAGATGTTGGAATAAACAGAAATGAACAAGGAAAAGTATGTGGCGACGTGGATTTTGAAAATGTAAAAGACTTGGCAAGTTATATCACGCCAGTTCCAGGAGGAGTTGGACCAATGACAATAGCAATGCTTATGAACAATATTGTAAAAACTGCAAAAAAAGGCGATAATCTGTAGTTTGAAAATAAAGGGAGAACTAGGAAAGGAAAATTTATGAATAAATACTGGATTTGGTTCTCAAGAATAAATAAAATTGGAGCAAAATTACAAAACCAATTATTAGAAAAATATAAAAGCCCAGAAGTAATCTGGAACATAGAAAAAGAAGAAATAGAAAAGTTTGTAAAACAGGAATATGTGGAAATTCTGTTGGATAAAAAGTACAGACAAAATTTAGAAAAATATGCAGATTACATGGAAACAAATAAAATAAAAATGCTAACAATACAAGATGAAAAATATCCACAAAAATTAAGAAACCTTTATGACCCGCCATCAGTATTATATGTGGCAGGAAATATTGATATATTAAATAGCAGGGCAATTGCAATTATAGGAAGTAGGGCTTGTACAGAATATGGAAAGCAAGTAGCAAAAGAGTTTGCATATAATTTATCTAAATCAAATATTAATATAATATCAGGTTTGGCAAAAGGAATTGATACATATGCACATATAGGAACTATAAATGCTTCGAAACCTACAATTGCAGTAGTTGGTGGAGGCTTAGACAATATATACCCAAAAGAAAATTTGCGGACTGTTTAAACAAATTTTGAAAACTGGTGGAGCAATTGTTTCTGAATATATTGTTGGCACAAAGCCTGAAAGAATTAACTTCCCAGCAAGGAATAGGATAATAAGTGGGCTATCAGATGGCATATTAGTAGTGGAAGCGGCTCGGAAGAAGTGGTACAACAATTACAGTAGACTTTGCTTTAGAACAAGGAAAGACTATTTATGCAATACCACGGAAACATATATAGCAGTAACTCAGAACGGTACGAATGAATTAATTAAACAGGGAGCTAAAATAGTTACCAAACAGAGTGATATTTTAGAAGATTTTTCTTGAATTTTATCATTAAATGTAATATAATTGTAACATAATGCTATAAATTAAAATATTTTTAGAAAGGAAAATAAAGATATGGAAAAAAAGAAAAGTAACTCTAAAAAAGCAGTAAAAAGAGTACCTAATAATAGCACTGAAAATGAATTAGATAAAACAAAAAAATATAAGATTAAAACAAAAAAACATTCAAAAGCTAAAAAGATAATAGGAATAACTTTGCTTTTGATTTTGCTTGTTATAATAGTTGTTGCAGGTATTTTTATAGGTAAAATATATGGAATTTTCAAAGAAGCAAAATTAAATATAAGTGATGTAATAATAAAATATGAAAATTCAGTAGTAAAAGATATTAACGGAAATACTGTAGCAGTTTTAAGTGGAGACGAAAACAGGGAAAACGTCTCTCTTTCAGACATGTCTGAATACCTTCCTAAAGCATTTGTGGCAATAGAAGATGAGAGATTTTATGATCATAAGGGAGTAGATATAAAAAGAACAGGTGCAGCAACAATAAAATATGCATTAAGCAAAATTGGAATAGGCTCAGCAAGTTATGGAGGAAGTACAATTACGCAACAATTTTTAAAAGTTCTAACAGAAGAAGATGAAAGAACTTGGCAAAGAAAAGTAAAAGAGATGGCAAGAGCATATTACCTAGAGCAAGAATTATCAAAATCACAAATACTAGAATTATACTTGAACTTGATATTCTTAGGAGATAGAGCTTATGGTGTTCAAGTTGCATCAAACTACTATTTCAGTAAAAATGCTAAAGACTTAACACTAGCAGAAAGTGCGTTCTTAGCAGGAATAAATGATGGACCAAATTACTATAATGCATTTTCAACAGATGAAAATGATATTAATAAAATAAAAAGAAGAACAAAAACTGTTGTTGAGAAAATGTATGAGCTTGGAAAAACAAACCCAGAGCACAAAGCAGCTATAACAGAGGAAGAATATAATACAGCAATAGCAGAAATAGATAATGGTTTAGCATTCAATAAAGGAACTATTACACAAACTGTATTTTCATATCATACAGATGCAACAGTAACTCAAGTAAAAAATGATTTAAAAGAAAAACACCCAGACTGGACAAATGAATATTTAGATTATTATGTAAAAAGCGGTGGACTTACAATATACTCAACACAAAATACAGAATATCAAAAAATATTAGAAGAAGAAGTAAAAAATGAAAACTATATAATCCATTCTAAAAAGACTGTAGATGATGACGGAAACCCAGTAACAGCACAAACAGCAATGGTAATTATAGACCATACAACAGGATACGTAGTAGCAACTGTTGGTGGAATTGGAGAAAAAACAACTGCATTTGGGTTAAATAGAGCAACACAAAGCTATAGACAACCAGGTTCATCAGCAAAACCAATAGCGGTACTATCACCAGGAATAGATGCAGGAATTATTACAGCTGCAACAGTTTATGATGATATCCCATATTATTCTGGTAAGCTTAATGGATTTAAAGATTTAGGGTCTTACCAAGGACTTACTACTGTTAGATTTGCAATTGCACAATCAAAGAATATACCAATGCTAAAGGCTATTTGTGATGTTGGTATAGAAAGATCTGCAGAATACCTAAGAAGCATAGGAATAAGTGTATCTGAGGAACAAGCAAATATGACAATGGCATTAGGAAGTGTAGAGGCAAGTCCATTACAAATGGCTGCAGCATATGCAGTTATTGCAAATGATGGGGTATATATAGAGCCAACTTTCTATACAAAAGTTGTAGATTCAGATGGAAACGTTGTACTAGAAGCAGAGCAAGAGACAAAGACAGTAATGTCATCATCAGCAGCATATGTAATTAAAGAAATATTAACAGAAGTTGTAAGATCAGGTGCTGGTTGGGTAGGTAATCTTCCAGGAATAAGCACAGCTGCAAAAACAGGAACATCTAATGATGACTATGATAGATGGTTCTGTGGTTTCTCACCATATTATACAGCAGCAACATGGTTTGGATATGATCAACAAGAATATGTTGATGTTAGTGGAAACCCATCAGGTAAAATTTGGGGAGCTGTTATGAAAACAATACATGAACCATTACCTAATAAAAAATTCTCTGAAACAAGACCAAGTAATGTAACATCAGCTACAATATGTAAGGCTTCAGGAAAACTTGCAACAGAACTTTGCAAAAAAGACCCAAGAGGAAACCAAGTATATACAGAGTATTTTATAAAAGGAACAGTTCCAACAGAAACTTGTACTTGTCATGTTGAAGTAAAAATTTGCCCAGAAACAGGATTACTTGCAAACGAATTTTGCCCAAACCCAGAAACAAAAGTATTCATTACAAGACCAGATACAGAAACAGGTGACTGGAAAAGAGCAGTAGATGCACAATATATGTTAACTATAAAAGATACATGTACAACACACAAAAAAGCAGAAGAACCAGCAAAACCTGAAGAACCAGAAAAGCCAAATAAACCAGAAAAACCAAATAAACCAGAAAAACCAAATGATAATACAACAGGAGGCAATAATACAACAGGAGGAAACAATACAACTGGTGGTAATAACACGACAGGAGGCAATAATACAACTGGTGGAAACAATACAAGCCGGTGGTAATAATACGGGTGGAAATTCAACAGGAGGAAACAATACAAGTGGAAATAGTAGTATTACTATTGATAATGTAACACACTAAAATGTGGCAGATTTTTAATCTGCCAATTTAGTGATTTCAGAACGCACACTTTAAGGAGGATATATTTTGAGTATAAAATTTTATAACACACTAACTAAAACAAAAGATGAATTCAAACCATTAGAAGGAAATACTGTTAGAATATATACTTGTGGACCTACAGTATATAAGGACGCAAGCATAGGAAATATGAAGTCATTTATATTTATGGATACTTTAAGAAGAATGCTAAAATATAATGGTTATGAATTAAAACATGCAATGAACATAACAGATGTAGGACATCTAGTTTCTGATGGAGATGAAGGAGAAGACAAAATGGTAAAAGCTGCAAGAGAAGAAAAGAAAGAACCATTAGAAATTGCAGCATACTACACAAAGAAATTCTTAGAAGATTTTGACAGATTAAATATAGATAGACCAGAAATAATTTGTAAAGCAACAGATCATATTCAAGATATGATGAACTATGTTCAAAAATTATTAGATAATGGTTATGCTTATGAAACATCAACAGCAATATATTTTGATGTTTCAAAATTAGATAAATATGGCATTTTATCTGGAATAGATTTAAGAAACCAAAAAGCAGGGGCAAGAGTTGAAGTTGATGAAGAAAAAAGAAACCCATATGATTTTGCACTTTGGATAAAAGCACCAGAAAATCATATAATGAAATGGGAAAGTCCTTGGGGACTATCTTACCCAGGTTGGCATATAGAATGTTCTGCAATGAGTAACAAATACTTAGGAGAAGTATTTGATATTCATACAGGTGGAATTGACCTAGTACCAACACATCATGAAAATGAAATTGCACAAAGCAAAGGTTGCACAGGTAAAATACCTGCAAAATTCTGGATGCATTGTGAATTCTTACTTATAGATGGTGGAAAAATGTCTAAAAGTTTAGGAAATACATACTTAGTTCAAGACTTAATAGATAGAGGATATGACCCACTAAGCTATAAAATGTTGTGCTTCACATCACATTACAGAAATAAACTAAACTTTACATGGGATGCATTAACAAGTGCCCAAAATTCACTAATAAGATTAAAAGAAGGATATGCAAAACATAAAGAAGGAACAGAAGAAATTGATGATAGCATTATACAAGAGTACAAAACAAAATTCTTAGAAGCAATAAACGATGATTTAAACATGCCAGTTGCAATGAGTGTAGTTTGGGATGTGGTTAAAAACCCAATAAAATCAAAGAAATTAGCAGATTTACTATTAGATTTTGATAGAGTTCTAGGTATAAAAATAGAAGAACCTGTTCAGGTTAAAAAAGAAGAAATACCAGAAGAAGTACAAAAACTATTAGAACAAAGAAACTTAGCAAGACAAGAAAAAAATTGGGCATTATCAGATGAACTAAGAGATAAAATAAAAACATGTGGATACACAGTAAAAGACAGCAAAGAAGGAACAACACTTGAAAAAATATAATGAAATTTAAGTTGGAGGAAAAAATGCCAAAAAGAAAAGATTATATAGGCTGGGACGAATATTTTATGGGAGTTGCGCTTCTTTCAGGTGAAAGAAGCAAAGACCCAAGTTCACAAGTTGGAGCTTGCATAGTAAGCGAAGATAATAAAATATTATCAATTGGGTATAATGGCTTTCCAAATGGTTGCTCAGATGATGAAATATCATGGGAAAGAGAGGGAAATTTTGCTGAAACAAAATATCCATATGTATGCCATGGAGAATTAAATGCAATACTAAACTATACAGGAACAACACTTAAAAACAGTAGAGTGTATGTTGCACTTTTTCCATGTAATGAATGTGCAAAAGCAATAATTCAATCAGGAATAAAGGAAGTAATATATAAATCAGATAAATATGCAGATACTGATAGTGTAAAAGTCTCAAAAAAATTGCTAGATATGGGACATGTTAAGTACAGACAATACATACCAACAGGAAGAAGAATTGAATTAGATTTATAACGAAAGGACAAAAACAAATGCAAATTTTAACTGAAAATGATAAAAAAGCATATAAGAAATTTTTAGAAAATAATGAAAGATGTAATTTTCAACAATCACTAGAATGGGGAAAAGTAAAGCAAGCATGGACAAATGAAGTTGTTTTATCTAAAAACGAAAAAGGTGAAATAGTTGGAGCAATAAGTGTTCTTATTAGAAAAATACCAATCTTTGGAAACTTAATGTATGTTTCAAGAGGCCCAATTTGTGATGCTCATAACAAAGAGGTTTTAAAAGATTTAACAGATGGACTAAAAGAACTTGCAAAAAAATACAAGGCATTTACACTAAAATGGGAACCAGATATAAAAAGTAGTGATTTAGAATTTAGAAAAATCGCAGAAGATTTAGGTTTTAAAATTAAAGATGATGCAAAAGACTTTAGCGAAGGAATACAACCAAGATATGTATTTAGACTAGACTTAAAAGGAAAAACCAAAGACCAAGTTTTAGCAGAAATGCATCAAAAAACAAGATATAACATTCGTTTAGCAACTAAAAAAGGTGTAATAGTAAAAGAAGGTACAAGAGAAGATTTAAAGGATTTTCATAGAATAATGGAAGTAACAGGAAAAAGAGATGACTTTATGATAAGACCATTATCATACTTTGAAAAGATGTATGATGAACTAGCACCTGAGCATTTAAAACTTATGATGGCTTATACCCCGGAAGGAGAGCCCATTTCAGGAATAATAGATATAATCTATGGAAACAAAATTTGGTATTTATATGGAGCAAGCAGTAATGAACACAGAAACTTAATGCCAAACTACTTATTACAATGGAATATGATAAAATATTCAATAGAACAAAAAAAGGATATGTATGATTTTAGAGGAGTAGTTGGAGTTGTAGATGAAAGTCACCCACAATATGGCTTATACAGATTCAAACAAGGCTTTAATGCTGAATTTACAGAATTTATAGGAGAACTATATATTAATTACAAACCATTTACAAATAAGATGTTTAAGATAAGCGAAAAATTATACAAAAAACTTGCAGGTATTAAAACAAAAATAAAAGAAAGAGGAAAATAATTTGAAGCAATTAGTTGTAAATAAAGAAGATTTAAAGCACAATATAAATAGAATAAAAGACTATACAAAGAAAATCTCAAATGATGATAATTATACTATAATTGCTGTTGTAAAAGGAAATGGATATGGTTTAGGGTTAAAGGAATACTCTGAAGTTTTAGTAGAAAATGGCATCAAGTACCTAGCTGTTGCAACATTTGAAGAAGCAATAGAACTTAGAAAAAAACAAAAAGATGTTAATATCCTAATGATGTCTCCACTTTATAACAAACAAGAACTAGAGGAGACTGTAAAAAACAACATAACAATAGCAATAGACTCAAAAGAAAATGCAGAAGCTGTAAATGAATTAGCTCATAAAGGGTATAATATAAAAGTACATTTGAAAATAGATACAGGTTTTGGTAGATATGGCTTTATATATGATGATTATGAAAATATTTTAAATACAGCTAAAAGCTTAAAACCAAATGTTGAAATTGAAGGAATATTTACCCATTGCTCAGATGCATACAGAAAAAACAATAAACACACATTAGAACAATTCAAAAGGTTTACAGATGTAATCGAAAAACTAGAAGCAAACAACATAAAAATAAATCTAAAACATATATGTAATTCACCAGCAATTTTAAATTACCCAGAAATGCATTTAACAGCAGCTAGAATTGGTTCAGCATTTGTTGGAAGAGTTTGTTCTGAAAACAATATAGGGCTTAAGAAAATTGGAGAATTAGAGATTAATATAGCAGAGGTAAAGGACATTCCAAAAGGTTTTAATATAAGTTACTTAAACAGCTATAAGACAAAGGATAAAACAAGAATTGCAATTATACCAATAGGATATTTAGAAGGATATAATGTAACTCAAAAAACAGATATGTTTAGAATTGCGGACAAGCTAAGAAGGGCTTTGCATGAGCTAAAAAGTATATTTAAGAAACAAAAAATAACAGTAGTAATAAATGAAAAAAGATACAATGTAATTGGAACAATACGGAATGTACCATACAATAGTTGATATTACAGGAAGTAATATAAAAACAGGAGATATAGCAACATTAGAAATAAATCCACTATATATCTCTAAGGAAATAAGAAGGGAGTACAAAAATTAATGAAAGACAAAGATAAGAACGAAAAAAAGGATAAAATTTACTATATAATTTTTGGAGTAATTGTATGTATAGCTCTTACAATAATAGCTTTTGCAATGCTTACTCAAAAACCAGATGAGGAGAATCCTAAGGAAATATCATACACAGAATTAATAACAAAAATAGATGAAAACGCAGTAGAGAAAATTGAAATGACAGTTGGAAGCACAGCAATAAAAGTAAAACTTAAGAATGAAGAAGAAGAAAAAAATGCTATAGTACCTAGTACACAAGCATTTATAGAATTAGTTCAACAAAAAGTACAAGAAGGAAATGTAATAGACCTAAAGCAAAAGAAAACTAACATACTTGTAAGAATATCAGATACATTATTTAGCTTGTTACCAACAATAATGATAGTAGGTTTATTCATTTTTGTATTAAAAATGCAAGGACTTGGAGATAAAGGTAAAGTATATGATGCCGAAAGCGAAAAGACGAACATAACTTTTAAAGATGTAGCAGGACTTGATGAAGAAAAAAATGAATTAATAGAAATCGTAAACTTCCTAAAAGAACCACAAAAGTTCCAAGACATGGGTGCAAAAATACCAAGAGGAATATTACTTTATGGAAAACCAGGAACAGGTAAAACATTAATTGCAAAAGCAATAGCAGGAGAAGCAAAGGTACCTTTCATTTCAATGAGTGGATCAGAATTTATAGAAATGTTTGCAGGACTAGGAGCTTCAAGAGTTAGAAAGCTATTTGAAAAAGCAAAGAAAGTATCACCTTGTATAGTATTCATAGATGAAATAGATGCAATAGGAGCAAGAAGAACAGGTGGTAGTGGAGCAGAATCTGAAAATAACCAAACATTAAATCAACTATTAGTTGAAATGGATGGATTTGATACAGACGAAACAGTAATAGTTTTAGCTGCAACAAACAGACCGGAAATGCTAGATAAAGCACTATTAAGACCAGGAAGATTTGATAGGCAAATAACAATAGCAGTTCCAGATGCAAGAGGAAGAGAAGAAATATTAAAAATACATTCAGCAAATAAACCTCTTGGAGATGATATAGATTTAAAAGATATCGCAACAGATACAGCAGGATTTACAGGAGCAGAACTTGCAAATGTACTTAACGAAGCAGCAATAATTGCAACAACAAGAAATCACGAAAAAATAGTAATGGACGATTTAGAAGAAGCTGTAAAGAAAGTTACAGTTGGACTTCAAAAGAACAGTAGAGTAATTTCAGAAAAGGATAGAAAACTTACAGCATACCATGAAGCAGGACATGCAATAGTAAGCAAATACTTAGAAACACAACAAGATGTTAAAGAGATTTCAATAATACCAAGAGGCTTAGCTGGTGGATATACAATGTATAAAACAAACGAAGATAAATACTACATTTCAAAAACAGAAATGGAAGAAAAGCTAATTGCCTTACTTGGTGGACGTGCAGCAGAAAAGATTGCTTTAGATGATATTTCAACAGGCGCAAGTAATGATATAGAAGTTGCAACTCAAATTGCAAAAGATATGGTTAAAAAATATGGTATGAGCGATAGAGTTGGACCAATAAACCTAGAAGCAAAAGAACAATATGAACTTCAAGTATTTGGAAATAATATAGAAGATGTAATAGGTGTTGAAGTAAAAACATTAATAGATACAGCATATGTAAAGGCACAAGAACTAATTTTAGCACATATGGATAAACTACATGCAGTGGCTCAAAAGCTACTAGAAAAAGAAACAATTACATCAGAAGAATTCCAAGAAATATTTAATAAATAAAATAAAGGTCGGTAATTCGCCGACCTAGTTTTATATTGAGAGGAGATACATATGGCAAAACAAACAACAGTATTTGTATGTAGTAACTGTGGAAACGAATCGCCAAAGTGGTTTGGAAAGTGCCCAGCATGCAACGAATGGAATACATGTTATGAAGAAAAAGCCCAAACAAAAAGTTCTGGGAAAGCGGCAATTAAAGAAAAAGCAGAACCAATGTTATTAAATAATATACAAAAACAAGATATAAAAAGAGCATCAACAGGATTTGAGGAATTAGATAGAGTTCTAGGAGGAGGATTAGTTAAAGGTTCTTTAACACTCCTTGGTGGAGAACCACGGAATTGGTAAATCAACCTTAATACTACAAATTTGTGATAAAGTAAAAGGTGAAGGCAAAGTTCTATATGTTTCAGGAGAGGAATCTGCAGAACAAATAAAAATAAGAGCAGATAGACTAGGAATAAATAATGACGACATATTATTCTTAGGTGAAACAGATATAGAAGTAATAGAAGATGCAATAACAAGAGTAAAGCCAAAGCTAGTTATAATAGATTCAATTCAAACAATGTACTCAGATGAGATAACTTCAAGCCCAGGAAGTGTAAGCCAAGTAAGAGAAATTACATCAAAAATAATGAGAACATGTAAAGAACAAGCAATAACAACAATAATAATTGGACATGTAACAAAAGACCGGAAACATAGCAGGACCAAGAGTTCTAGAACACATGGTAGATACAGTTTTATACCTAGAAGGAGAAAGATATTTTTCATATAGAATTTTAAGAGGTGTAAAAAACAGGTTTGGTTCAACAAATGAAATAGGAATGTTTGAAATGCAGGATAAAGGAATGGTGGAAATACAAAACCCATCATCAGTATTACTAGGAGAGCGAGATGAAAACCCAGCAGGTTCAATAGTTGTAGCAAGTATGGAAGGTACAAGACCAATTATGGTAGAACTACAAGCATTAACATCACGGAACAATTTTTGGTTTTCCAAGAAGAACTGCAAATGGAATTGATTATAATAGATTAACCTTGTTAATTGCAGTGTTAGAAAAAGTTGTAGGAATGCCTTTTGGAAACCAAGATGTTTACTTAAACATTGTTGGTGGAATAAAAATAAACGAACCAGCATTAGATTTAGGAATAGTTCTTGCATCAGCTTCAAGCTATAAAAATGTAAGCATACCACTAGATACAATTGCAATAGGCGAAGTTGGCCTAACAGGCGAAGTTAGAAGTGTAAATATGATAGAAAAAAGGATAAAAGAAGCAGAAAAGCTAGGTTTCAAAACATGCATAATACCAGAACATAATAAAAAACAATTAAAAGGTACATATACTGCAAACATAATTGGCGTAAAAAACATTTATGAGGCAATGAGGTATTTGAAATTAAAATAGATATTACAAACTGCAAAATTTTGTTGCAGTTTGTTTTTTTGCTCTAAAACCCGAAATATTGTTTACATTTTTGGCGAATTATAGTATAATTGGTGCAGATTAAAATTTTGAAATGAGGTACTTATATGAAGAAAATTATTAGATATTTATTGTTACTAATTCTTATGATTGTAGTAGTTAGGGTTTATGTTTATTTTCTAACTAAAACAAATTATCAAGATATGAATAATTATGAAATAACAGTTCAAACACCAGAAATTGTTGTTACAGAAAGCAAAGCTGCTAAGAATAAAGGATATATTAAAGGCAACATAACAAATAATTCATCAGAGATGATTAAAAACTTAAAAGTTAAGTTTGAATTCTATAATGAAAATGAAAAGTTAGTTGGAATTGAGTATAGAAACGAAGATGTGCTTAATGCAAGTGAAACAATCAAATTTGATATTGGATATAACTATAAAAATGTTGAAAAGATTAAGATAAGCACAGTAACCGAAGAATAGAAAGGGTAAGCAAATGGATGAAGAAAATTTATTAGTTCCAAACCTTCAAGATGGCGAAGAAGAAAAAAGTGAGTTTTCCTTAAGACCTAAAAGCCTAAAAGAATATATTGGGCAAGATAAAGTTAAAGAAAACATGAAAATTTACATAGAAGCAGCTAAGAAAAGAGGAGAACCTTTAGACCATGTTCTATTATATGGCCCTCCAGGACTTGGAAAGACTACTCTTGCTAATATTATCGCAACAGAAATGAATTCAAATATAAAAATAACTTCAGGCCCTGCAATTGAAAAACCAGGAGATTTAGCAGCACTTCTTACAAATTTAGCACCAAATGATGTTTTATTTATTGACGAAATACATAGGCTAAATAGAAGTGTAGAGGAAATTTTATATCCCGCTCTTGAAGATTATAATCTAGATATTATTATAGGAAAAGGTCCAAGTGCTAGGTCTATAAGATTAGATTTGCCTAAATTTACTTTAGTTGGAGCAACAACTAGAGCAGGTTCACTTACAACTCCACTCAGAGATAGGTTTGGAATTGTAAATAGGCTAGAACTATATACAGAAGAAGAGCTAAAAACTATTGTAAAAAGATCAGCAGAGATAATGGAAATAAGCATAAATGAAGATGGGGCAATGGAAATTGCGAAACGTTCAAGAGGAACCCCAAGAATTGCAAATAGGCTATTAAAAAGAGTAAGAGATTATGCTTCTGTTCTAGGTGATGGAAATGTTACTAAAGAAATAGCAGATATTGCACTGCAAAAGCTTGAAATAGACAATATGGGACTAGATAATATTGATAGAAAGATATTAGAATCTATAATAGTTAATTATACAGGTGGACCTGTTGGAATAGAAACTCTTGCCTCAACAATAGGAGAAGAGGTTGAAACCTTAGAAGATGTATATGAACCATATTTAATGCAAAAAGGTTTTATAGGCAGAACTCCAAGAGGAAGAGTAGTATTACCAAAAGCTTATGAACACTTAGGATTACAACAATAAAAATTAAATTTTAGGTGAAAATATGGAAAATAAAGAGAATTTAAAAAAAGCACTAATTCAATTTATAAAATTTGGAACAGTTGGAGCAATAAATACTGTATTATCATATGCCATTACAAATGGAGCATACTACTTGTTACATTTACACGAGCAAATAAGCAATATAATTGCATTTGTAATTACAGTATTTATTTCTTTTATGCTTAATGGAAGGTTTGTATTTACAGAAAATAAAGAAGAAAGAAACTTTTGGAAATCTCTTCTTAAAGTATATGCTTCATATTCAATAACGGGAGTTTTTCTAACAGCAATACTATTATATATAGAAGAAGAACTACTTGGAATACCACACTATATTGCTACACTAATGAATTTAGTGGTGACAATACCATTAAACTTTATTTTAAATAAATTTTGGGCATACAAAGAAAAAGGAAAAAGTGAGGGATAAAAGATGAATAATGAGAAAATAGCTGTTTTAATACCATGTTATAATGAAGAAGTAACAATAAAAAAGGTAATTGAAGACTTTAAAAAAGAGCTGCCAAAAGCAGATATATATGTTTACAATAATAATTCCAAAGATAAAACTTATGAAATAGCCAGCAAATGTGATGCAATAGTAAGAAATGAGTATAATCAAGGAAAAGGCAATGTAGTAAGACGAATGTTTAGAGAAATAGATGCAGATATATATGTTATGGTTGATGCTGATGATACATATCCTGCAGAATTCGTACATAAATTAATAGAGCCTATAAGAAACAAAACTGCAGATATGGTTGTAGGTGATAGATTATCTAATGGCACATATAAAAAAGAAAATAAAAGAATGTTTCATAATTTTGGAAACAATTTGGTAAAAAAAGCTATTAATACAATTTTTAAATCAAATTTAAATGATATAATGAGTGGATATAGAGCTTTTAACAAGATGTTTGTAAAAAACATTCCAGTTCTTAGCTCAAAATTTGAAATTGAAACAGAAATGACATTACATGCCTTAGATAAAAAATTCATAGTAAAGGAAATACCAATAGAATATAGAGACAGACCCGAGGGAAGTGTTTCTAAGTTAAACACAGTAAATGATGGAATGAAGGTTATAAAGACTATAATTAAAATGTATAAAGATTTCAAACCTAGAAAATTTTTCTGGTGTATTGGCATTATAATAATGTTATTAGGAATTATTATTGGAATTCCAGTTATACTGGAATTTGTAAAGTATAGATATATCTTCAAAATACCATCAGCGATACTTGCTACTGGATTAGAAATTTTGGCTATGATAATATTACAATGTGGAGTTATATTAGATACAATAGTAAAGCAACATAGAGAAGATTATGAATTAAATTTAATAAATTATGAAACAAGAGAAAGAAATAATCAAAGATAAAGAGAGTGCTTTAAATTTAAGCACTCTCTTTATTAATATATGTAATACAATGAAAATATTTCATTAATCATACTATTTTTAGTTTCAAAAATTAGTTCTGAATAACTAGGATCAAGTGGCACAAAATGGTTACATATTATTATATACTTGCCAGAGTAAGTTTTATCTAAATTTCTTAAAGCATTTAATATTCTTTCTTTGTCATGTGATACATTTGCACAAGTAACATATGAATTATATGCTATATCATAGAAATTAGCAGTATCTAAATAAGGTATAACCGATTGACCAATAATTGATGCATCTATTAAAATTGTTGTATTTGCAGGCAAATTTTCATTTATGTATTTTGCCATTTCTTGTGCAGAAGAGTAAGGATACTTTATATCATTAGTTACAGTATTGGCAAAGCTGTTTAAAGCAAATACACACATAAAAAGAAGATAGATTATACAAAGTATATTAAGCTTCCTTTCTTCCAGATTTGCTTTTGATAATAGAAGTAAGTAAAATAATATTAATACAAATATAAGCATAAATCTTTGAAATAACACTGATGAATAAAAACATGTGTATACTAATATTTGAAAAGCAAACCCCAAAAATAATATCATATATTCTCTAAAATATGACTTGTTAAATAAGGTAAATACAAAAAAAGTAAGTAAAATCATTGCAAGTAGTCCTACAAAACGAAGAATATATGAGCTTATATTTACTCCATAATCGGTATTAGTAGTTCCATATAATTCTAACACAACCAGTATAGTACTAACAACAATTAATGTAAGACCTATTAATACTTTTTTGATATTGGCTTTGTTTTTATGTTTGAAAAACAATATAATTTCATCAAAATGAAAAGTTATAGTTAATCCGGCAACTATACCCCAAACCAAAGAATGAGTATGTACTAGCAATGCTATTAAGACACTATATAATATAGGTTTTTCATATCTTTTATCATATAGTAAAGCAATTAAAACAAGCAGTAATACTATTAAACAATAATTTCTAGAAATTGCAGAATAAATATATGTAAAAGGTATAGTAAACAATATTATCACTTTAAAAAACAATGATAGCTTTGTTTTAAATAACAATAACCAAGCACTAATTAACATGATAATATATGAAATTATATTTAAAGTAATTATTGGAAAATTGCTTTTAGCAAAAGGCATTAAAATTAAATGCCATAAAATTGGATGACCATCAAATCTACTAGCTACTACTAATTCGGAGAAAGACAATTCTTTAGACATTAGCCAAGCATGTATTTCATCTCTCCAAGGCTCATGTTTTAATACTAAAAATAAATTTAATATTGAATATAATATAAATATAAACCAACATAATGTTTTTTTGTTAAAAATCTTTTGTTTATCCATATTTTTAAGCTTAACCCCTTTACTTTTGAAAATATATAATATATTATAATATAAGTAGATAAAAAGTACAATAAAAAACAAATTAATTTTAGGAGTAATTATCATGAAATTATTAATGCATACATGTTGTGCACCATGTAGTGTGTACTGTATAGATAGACTAAGAGAAGAAGGTATAGAACCAACAATATATTGGTATAACCCCAATATCCATCCATATAAGGAATATGAAGCTAGAAGGGACTGTTTAAAAGAATATACAAAAAGTGTGAATGTAAATGCAATATTTGAAGAAGACTATGGACTAAAAGAGTTTTGCAAAAATGTAATAGATGATTTAGGAAATAGATGCGTAAACTATTGCTACAGAGTTAGGTTAGAAAAAACAGTTCAATTTGCAAAACAAAATGGATATGATACATTTACAAGTACATTATTTGTAAGCCCATATCAAAAACACGAAGAATTAAAAAAGGTATGTGAAGAATTGGCTGAAAGATATAACATAAAATTCCTTTATATAGATTTTAGAGTAGGCTTTAGAGAAGGACAGGCAAAAGCAAGAGAGTTAGGATTATATATGCAAAAATATTGTGGGTGTATATTTTCAGAGGAAGATAGATATGCTAAACAGATTATGAGAGATAAAGGATAATTTAGCTAGACTAATAAAGCAAAGGAGAAATGAGAATGAATCCTATAGAAAATTTAAAAGATTTAATCATATACCAAAGTCAAAATAATGATAATGTTTCTGTAGAAGTTTTATATGATAATGAAGATTTTTGGTTAACTCAAAAATCAATGTCAAAATTATTTGAAGTAGAAGTGAACACAATAAATTATCACTTAAAGGAAATATTTAAGTCAAGCGAATTGACAGAAGAATCAGTTATTCGAAAAATTCGAATAACTGCAAATGACGGAAAAAACTATAATACTAACTTCTACAGCCTAGATGCAATAATTGCTGTGGGGTATAGAGTAAACTCAAAACAAGCAACAGACTTTAGAATATGGGCAACTAATACATTGAAAGAATACATAAAAAAAGGATTTGTTTTAAATGATGAACTATTAAAAAATGGCCCTAAATTTGGAAAAGATTATTTTAAAGAGCTATTAGAAAGAATTCGTTCAATTAGGACAAGTGAACGAAGAATATGGCAACAGATAACAGATATATTTGCAGAATGTAGTATAGATTATGATAAAGATTCTGATATAACTCAAAGATTTTATACAACCGTTCAAAACAAATTTCATTATGCAATTACAGGTAATACAGCTGCAGAAATTATATACCTAAAAGCAGATCATACTAAAGAAAATATGGGATTAACTACTTGGAAAAATTCGCCAGATGGAAGAATTTTAAAATCAGATGTTATTATTGCAAAAAATTATTTAGATGAAAAACAAATAAAAAGACTTGAAAGAGCAGTATCTGGATATTTTGACTATATAGAAGATTTAGTAGAAAGAGAAAATACTTTTACTATGGAAGATTTTGCAAAAAGTATAAATGAGTTTTTGGAGTTTAGAAAATATGATATTTTAAAAGATAATGGTAAAATATCAAGAAAACAAGCAGAAGAAAAGGCGGAAAAAGAGTATAATGAGTTTAATAAAACACAAAAAATCACATCTGATTTTGATAAATTATTAGAAGAGACTAAAAGAATAAAGAAAGATAAATAATACGGTCTTAATAGTTTGTAGCAGAAGAGGATAGGTATATTAAACAAATAAAAAGAGATAAAGAAAATCAATAAAATATAATTGAAAGTAGGGAAAAATTTGGAAAACTTAGTATTAATAGATGGAAATAGCATATTGAACAGAGCATTTTATGGAACCATGTCATCAAAACTTATGATGACAGAAGATGGAACATACACAAATGCAATCTATGGATTTCTAACTATAATGTTTAAAATAATTGAAGATATAAAGCCAGAATACATGGTAGTAACATTTGATTTAAAAGCACCAACATATAGACACAAACTATATGATGGATATAAAGCAAATAGAAAAGGAATGCCAAATGAACTTGCTTCACAAATGCCAATACTAAAAGAAATACTAAAAGCAATGAACATAAAAATTATTGAAAAAGAAGGCTATGAGGCAGATGATGTGATAGGCACTCTTGCAAAATGGGGACAAAAGCAAGATTTAGAAGTAACAATACTTACAGGAGATAGAGATAGCTTCCAATTAATAGATGACCATATTAAAGTAAGAATACCACACACTGTTCAAGGAAAGACCGAAACAGAAGACTATACAGTTCAAAAAGTAATGGAAAAATATGAACTTCCACCGAAGAATTTAATAGAAGTAAAAGGCTTAGCAGGAGACAGTTCAGATAATATACCAGGAGTTCCAGGTGTAGGCGAGAAAACAGCAATTACTCTAATTAAACAATATAAGGATATAGATGGAGTATATAAGCATATAGATGAAATAAAAGGAAAATTAAAAGAAAAACTAGAACAAAACCAAGAACTTGCATTCCTATCTAGAACCCTTGGCACAATTGATATAAAAGCTCCAATAGAAAAACAAAAAGACGAAATGAAACTTACAGAATGGAACAAAGAAGAAGTAACAAGTATGTTCCGAAAACTAAAATTCAATAGATTCCTTGAAAGATTTAAGCTAGACAAAAGTGAACCACAAGAAGAAACACAAGCAATAGAAATTGAATGTGAAGAACTGTTAGAAAGTCAAATAGATAAGTTGCTTCAAGAAATAGACGAAACAAAAAAGATGTGCTATTATATAATCGAAAAAGAAAAACAAGGAGAAGGAATACTAAATGCAATTATAGATGGAGTAACAATATATTCAGAAAAAGATAATAAAGCATATCTTGTGAAAAATATAGAAACACTAAAACCAATATTTGAAAATGAAGAAATATTAAAGATAAGCTATAAACAAAAAAGAGACTATATTCTATTAAAACAAATAGACATAGAACCACATAACCTTATGTTTGATGTAGAAATAGCAGGATATTTATTAAACTCAAATATAAGCAAATACACAATAGAATACCTTTCAGAAGAGTATTTGAAGGTAAATACAGATGCATTAATAAAAGAGGAAGAACCACAAGAAAAACAGCTTACATTATTTGATATGCCAAAAGAAGAAAAACCAAGTAAAAGAAACTATATATATGCATATCTAATAAATAAACTATATTACACATTAGAAGAAAAAATGAAAGAAACAGATACAGAAGAATTGTTTAAAACAATAGAAATGCCACTTTCTGAAGTGCTAGCAGACATGCAATATCAAGGAATATATGTAGATAAGGAAAAACTACAAGAGTTTGGAAACGAACTAAAAACAAGATTAAATGAACTAACAAGTGAAATTTATGAGCTTGCAGGAGAAGAATTTAACATAAATTCTCCAAAACAATTAGGAGAAATCTTATTTGAAAAATTACAATTACCAATGGGTAAGAAAAACAAAAAGGGATATTCAACAGGAGTAGAAGTACTAGAAAAATTAAAAGATGTTCACCCTATAATAGAAAAACTACTTGAATACAGGCAAATTGGAAAGCTAAACTCAACATATGTAGAAGGACTAATACCGTGCATAAACGAGAACACACATAAAATTCACTCAAGTTTTCATCAAACAGTTACTGCAACTGGAAGAATAAGCTCAACAGACCCTAACTTGCAAAACATACCAACACGAAATGAGCTTGGTAAAAACTTAAGAAAGGTATTTATTCCAGAAGTTAACAAAACATTTATAGATGCAGACTATTCACAAATAGAACTAAGAGTTTTAGCACATATTTCAAATGATGAACACATGATAGATGCATTTAATAAAGATGAAGATATACACAAACAAGTAGCTTCAAAAGTTTTCGATACACCAATGGATGAAGTAACAAAAGAGCAAAGAACCAGAGCAAAAGCTGTAAACTTCGGCATTGTATATGGAATAAGCGATTTTGGTTTATCAGAGCAATTAAAAATACCAAGAAAGGAAGCAAAACAATATATAGAGCAATACCTAGACAAATATCAAGGTATAAAGCAATTTATGGAAGATATAGTAGAAACTGCAAAAACGGAAGGCTATGTAGAAACATTATTCCATAGAAGGAGATATATTCCAGAGATAAAATCAAATAATTACATGGTAAGACAATTTGGCAGTAGAATAGCAATGAATACTCCAATACAAGGAACAGCAGCAGATATTATGAAACTTGCTATGGTAAATGTATATAAAGAGTTACAAAGCCAAAAATTAAAATCAAAAATAATATTGCAAGTACATGATGAATTGCTTATAGAAGCAGTGGAGGAAGAAAAAGAGCAAGTGGAAAATATATTAAAACAAGAAATGGAAAATGTTATAAAATTAAAAGTACCATTAAAAATAGATATAGAAGAAGGCAATAATTTATATGATGCAAAATAAAGGAGGAAGCATATGAGTAAAATATTAATAACAGGTGGAGCAGGTTATATTGGTAGCCATACAGCAGTAGAACTATTAAATAATGGAGAAGAAATTGTAATTGTAGATAATTTCATAAATAGTTCAAGAGATGTTTTGGATAAAATAAAAACAATAACTAATAAAGACTTTAAGTTTTATGAAGTAGATTTATTAGACGAAGTAAATTTAGAAAAAGTTTTTAAAGAAAATGAAATAGAATCAGTAATACACTTTGCAGCACTAAAGGCAGTAGGAGAATCTGTTGAAAAACCAATTGAATATTATCATAATAACTTAACAGGAACTCTAGTATTACTTAAATTAATGAAAAAATATGGATGCAAAAGAATAGTGTTTAGTTCATCAGCAACAGTATATGGAAATCCTAAAGAATTACCAATAAAAGAAGATTTCCCACTATCTACAACAAATCCATATGGAACTACAAAACTTATGATAGAACAAATATTAAAAGATGTAGCATTTGCAGATAAAGATTTTAGTGTAGCAATACTAAGATATTTCAACCCTATTGGAGCTCATGAAAGTGGGCTAATAGGGGAAGTTCCAAATGGAATACCTAATAATGTAATGCCATATATAATGAAAGTTGCAAAGGGAGAGTATGAAGCCTTAACAGTATTTGGAGATGACTACCCAACAAGAGATGGAACAGGTGTTAGAGACTACATACATGTAGTAGATTTAAGCAAAGGACATTTAAAAGCATTAGATAAAATAAGAAAAGAAGCGGGAGTTAAAATATATAACTTAGGCACAGGAAATGGATATTCAGTATTAGAATTAGTTAAAGCATTTGAGAAAACAAACAACGTAAAAGTAAACTACAAAATAGGATCAAGAAGACCAGGAGACATTCCAGAATGTTATGCAGATCCAAGTAAAGCTGAAAAGGAACTTGGCTGGAAAGCAGAAAAAGGAATAGAAGACATGTGTCGTGATAACTGGAGGTTTATAAATGGATAGAGTTTTATTAGGAATGAGTGGGGGCGTAGATAGTAGTGCCGCAGCAATAATGCTAATGGAACAAGGATATGAAGTAATTGGAGCTACAATGAAACTTTGGGACCCAGAAGATGAAGAGGGGCAAAGCAAGTGTTGTGGAGATGATAGCATATTAGATGCAAAAAGAGTTTGTGATAAATTAGGAATTCCACATTATACATTAAACTTAAAAGAAGAATTTCAAAAATGCGTAATAAACAATTTCATAGAAGAATATGCAAAAGCAAACACACCAAACCCATGTATAGAATGTAATAAATTCTTGAAATTTAATTATTTCTACAGAAAGGCAAAAGAATTGGATTGCAAGTATATTGCAACAGGACACTATGCTAAAACAGAATACAGTGAAAAATATAATCAATATGTGCTTAAAAAATCAAATGCAGGGAAAAAAGACCAAAGCTATGTTTTATACAATATCCCAAGAGAAATAATAGAAAATGTACTATTTCCACTTGGCGATTTCGAAAGCAAAGATCAAATAAGAAAAATTGCTGAAGAACATGGCTTACTTACAGCTAAAAAGCCAGATAGCCAAGAAATTTGCTTCATACCAGATGATGACTATGCTAAATTTTTAATAAACAAAGGCAAACTAAAATCTGAACCTGGTCAAATTGTGAATAAAGAAGGCAATGTACTTCGGAACACATAAAGGGCTAATTCATTACACAATTGGGCAAAGAAAAGGCTTAGGAATAGCTCATGAAACGCCACTATATGTAGTAGATTTAGATGCTCAAAATAATAGACTAATAGTTGGAGAAGAAGAAGACATATTTACCAAAACACTATATGCTAATGATTTAAACTTCACAGTGGATATAGATAGAACCAAACCTATAAAAGTAAGTGCCAAAATTAGATACGGTGCAAAAGAAGGTGCAGCAACACTTTACCCAGAAGAAAACGGAAAAGTTAAAGTAGAATTTGAAGAACCACAAAGAGCAATTACAAGAGGACAATCTGTAGTATTTTACATAGATGATGTTTTAATAGGTGGTGGAAAAATAATCTAACATAAAATTAAATTTTAGGCATATAATCTGTTAGGTGATTAATTTTATGATAGTTTATGTGAGGAAACTATATAAATCAAGCTTAATATACAAGCTTTTTGGTAAATTTAAAATAGAAGAAATTCAAGGAAAAACAATTATAAATTTACCAATCAATTCTAAAAGCCATAAACGAAGAGTAAAACGCATAACAGAAAAATTATGTAAATATTTATATAAGAATAGTATAAGAAATGTAGTGCTAGAGCAAGAACTATTTAACAATGAAGAATTTAAAAACACATTATATAGTAACAACGAAAATATCTTAGATGGATCAAAGCTTGCAAAATTTTTAGTGTATAAAGTAATTCAAAAAGTATTTAACTTAAAAAACAAAAACATACAAGCAGGTGAAGTTACAATACTTGCAAATCAAAATGATGATATAACAATAGAACACATTATGCAAACTGCAAGAAATGCAAAAAGGCTAAACATAATAACAAGCAATACCAAAAAATTCAAAAACTTAATAGATTATTTATTTGAAGAATTAGGAATACTAATAAAGCTCTCAAACAATTTAAACTTCAACTTAAAGAGTTCAGATGTAATAGTAAACATGGACTTTACAGAAGAAAACTTAAATAAGCTTGCAATACCGAATAATGCAACAATTGTAAATGTTCAAAAAAATATAGATATTTATTCAAAGAAATTTGCAGGAATAAATATAAAAACTTGGGAAATTAATATTCCAAGTGATATTAAATTAAAGGGATTCTTAGATAACCATTTATATGAAGCTTTGCTATTCACAATGATACCAATTAAGGCATTTGAACAAATAGAAAAAGATAACATCACAATAAAAAAATTAATTGGTAAAAATGGTGCTATAAATAAAAAAGAATTTAAGTAAATTTTTGTCAAATTACTTGACAAAATGTAATTTGTAGAGTAAGATTAAGAAACTATAATATATTTTATTATAAGGAAAAAGGAGTAATGTAAAAATGGATGAAAAGGAAATTTTATTAACACAAGAAGGATATGATAATCTAGAAAAACAACTAGAATATCTTAAAACTGAAAAAAGAGCTGAAATTTCAGAACGTATAAAAGTAGCTCTAGGTTTTGGAGATTTATCAGAAAACTCTGAATATGATGAAGCAAAAAATGCACAAGCAGAAAATGAAATCAAAATAGCAGACTTAGAAAACAAACTAAGATATGCAAAAATTATAGATGAATCAGAAATAGATACAAAAACAGTACAAGTTGGAAATACAGTAAAAATACTAGATATAGAATTTGATGAAGAACTAGAATACACAATAGTTGGCTCAACAGAAGTAGATTTATCAAAAAACAGAATATCAAATGTATCACCAATAGGCGCAGCTTTAATTGGTGCTAAAAAGGGTGAAACCGTTGAAGCTAATACCCCAGGTGGAATTGCAAAATATAAAGTTTTAGCAATAAAAAAATAGGAGGAAGTAGAAAATTAACATAATTTTACCATTTTATGTAGACAAAATCAAAAAAACGTAGTATAATTAAAAATGTCGGGACTCGACTAGTCTAAAAGTCTATAATAAAACTGCTTTTTAGACGAAAAAAAGGAGGAAATAAAATTGGTTACAAATTATTCACAAAACAACTATATTATGTTAGTTGGTAAAATCACAAGTGAGAAAAAATTTAGTCACGAAATTTATGGAGAAAGTTTCTTTAACTTTGATTTGGAAATACCACGTTTAAGTGGAATATCAGATATTATACCAATTACAATATCTGAAAGATTAATCGCAAACTTTGATTTAAGCATAGGAAAACAAGTAGTAATTGAAGGACAATTCAGATCTTACAATACATATGAAGATTCAAAGAGCAGATTAATATTAACAGTTTTCGTAAAAGAAATTAGAGAAAAAGGAGAAGACGAAGAAATTAAAGTACCTAACGAAGTACAATTAGTAGGACATATTTGTAGAAAACCAATCTACAGAAAAACACCATTCGGTAGAGAAATAGCTGATATATTAGTTGCAGTAAATAGAGCATATAATAAATCAGATTACATACCATGTATTACATGGGGAAGAAATGCTAGATTCTGCGAAAATATGCAAATTGGAACAGAGCTAAGATTAGTTGGTAGAGTTCAATCAAGACCATATGAGAAAAAACATGAAGATGGAACAGTTGAACAAAGAACAGCATATGAGGTATCAATAAGTAGCTTAGAATTCGTAAATAAAGAAGACGAACCTAATAATATAGAAGAAACAGCAACTACAGAAGAAGCAATGTAAAGGAGTAAAAAAATGGATTATTTGTATATATTACAACAAGCACTTGTAGGTATTATAACAATATTTTGGCTATATAACATAGCAATAAGTGTTTGTGCATTAATAAAATTCAAAGAAAAACCATTACTAATTAACAAACAACATAAATTCATGGCAATAATACCTGCACATAATGAGGAAAAGGTTGTTAGAAACCTAATAGAAAGCTTAAAAGAACAAAACTATCCAAAAGAACTATTGGATATATACGTTATTGCAGATAACTGTACAGATAGAACAGCAGAAATTGCAAAAGATGCAGGTGCAATAGTATATGAAAGAAATGACCCAGAGCATAAAACAAAAGGTTATGCAATGCAATGGTTCTTAAGAAAAATGCAAGAACAAAATGCTGAATATGATGCATTATGCGTTTTTGATGCAGATAACGTTGTTGATAAAGAATTTATGAATGCAATGAATAAAAAACTTTGCCAAGGCGAAGAAGTAGTTCAAGGATATAGAGATATCAAAAACCCAGATGATACTTGGGTTACAGCAGGATATGCACTATTCTATTGGACAATGCACAGATTTTATCATTTAGCAAGATATAACATTGGTTTATCTCCATTATTAAATGGAACAGGCTTCATGGTAAAATATGATTTAATAAAAGCAGAAGGCTGGAATACAAAAACATTAACAGAGGATATAGAATTTTCTTTAATAAATATTGCAAAAGGCAGAAAATTAGGTTGGGCAACAGATGCAAAAGTATATGATGAACAACCACTAGGATTCAAACAATCTTGGACACAAAGAACAAGATGGTCTGTAGGACATTTACAATGCTTTAAATATTACATAAAAGACTTAGCAGCAGGTGTTGTAAGAAACAGAAAAATGATGAATGTTGATGGTTTACTATACCTTATGGGTATGCCAATTCTAATAGTAACACTTGCAATACTAGTAATAAACTTAATTATATACCTTGGTGATGGAATGACATTAGCTGGTTTAATTTGGAACTATGCAAAATACTTACTAGCAACATTTATAATGCCACCACTAACAGCATTGTTTGTGTTAATCTTAGATAAGAGACCAATAAAACCAATGCTTAAAGGATTACTATGTTATCCATTATTTTTAGGTTCATGGATACTAATCAATATAAAAGCATTAATAAAACCAAATACAACATGGGAAAAAATAGACCACGTAAGAGATATAAAAGTAAAAAGCTAAATATTACAATTATATTACAAATTGCAAAAATATATTGCAATTTGTAATTTTTTTGTGTAAAATAATTTTGAAATTTCATGTAGAAATGAGGAGTGAGCAAAATGGAGAAAGACAAAGGTGTAACATTAATTTCTTTAATAATTACAATAATTATATTACTAATTCTTACTGGTATAAGTATAACAATATCAACAAGAGGAAGTGTTTCTCAAAAGGCAAGAAATGTCGTGAATAAGGCAAATAATCAAACACGAAATGCATCAGAGCAGGAAGATGAAATTATAGAAAGTTCATATGAAAGAAAGGGAACCAAAAGTCCTACGAAATATAACGATACATAGATTTAATAAAAAAGAGGATTAGGATAGAAAATATAAATGCCTAATCCTTAATTTGTGCTAAAAAAAATAAAAAAATATTCAAATAAACTTGCTATTTTTCCCAGAATATTGTATGATAATATAAGTGAGAAAAGTAAGTTTTAATGGAGGTATAAAATGAAAAAAACGATTGCAGTAATATTAATAATTCTATGTATATTATCAATTGGAACAGTTGTATTTGGAACAGAAGTAACTACACTTGAAAATAATAATAAAAATGATGTAGAAGAAATGAAAAGCAAAATGGAGGTAAAAAGAGAGGAGTATACTGAAAAATATGGCTCAGATGCTTATTGGCTAGCGGGATTCATTATAGAAGAAATTGTACAACCATATAGTATTCCGTTCTGTTTTATAGGAATTGTAGTTGGATTGCTATTCCAATATGTTCTTGGAACAAGAAGATTAGACTATAAACACAGAGGATTTAGCACAGTAATTGTGTTTGTTACAATTTTATTAATTTGCCAAGTATTGCCATTTATTTATGCACTCGTAGTAATAGGTTGGAGGGGTTAAACATATGAAGGTCTTATTTGCAGTAAATAACGATAATGTTTCTGAAGCGATTGCAACCAAATATCAAAAAGAATATAAAGAAATATTATCTTACAAAAATGTATATTATTTTAATGCAATTTTAAGAGAATTACAAAAAGATAAAAATTATAGTAGAATTGTAATAAGTGAAGACTTGGAACCATTTGCAAATAATAACTATGACTCAATTGATAAATTTTTATTCGAAAAATATAGCAATATAAGTAAAGAAATAAAAAACGATGGAAATAATGCTATTGATATAATTTTAATCTGTGCAGACAGAAGAAAATTAACAGATGAAATGATTGTTAAAGTGTACAAAGAAGATATATATAACGCAATTATTGGTCAAGATAGAACTATTGACGAAGTTTGCAGATTGATAAATAGCCCAAGAGATAAAGAAGGAGCAAAAAGGTATTACAATATACAAGAAAGTGATTTAGGCGAAGTTGAAAGTGAAAACACTGTTAGCGAAGCAGAAGTTGAAAATATAAGAGCACATTATGCAAGACTTGGAAAAAATGAAGATAAATATGTAGATAGCTTTAATAATATTGTTTCTCAATATACGGATAATCAATTAAGAATTATTATAAAATATCTTCCAATGAATGTAAAAGCAGTACTGGAAGCAAGATCACCTAAATACCAACAATTAGCTATAGGTGGTGGTCTACAACAAGACTTTAATGCAAAATTAAAAACACAAAGTTACAAGGATAAAATTAGAAACATACAAGATGAACCAGAGGAAAAGGAAGAAGATGATGTTTTATCAGAACTTCTAAAACCTAAAACAATAAAACAAGTTGTGATTCCAACAAGCATGAATACTCGGTAATGTGCAAAAAATAGTTATTCCAGATGTTAAAAAGCCTAAAATTGATCAAGGAATAATGTTAGATGGAAGCTTACTTAATAATTCAAGACCAATTATAAAACCTATTGAAGCTGAAGAAAAACCACAAATAAAAATAGAGAATACAATTGATGTAAAAGATGAAACTTTAAATGAGATAGAAATTCCAAAAGAACCACAACCAGAAAAAATAGAAATTGAAGAAAATATAGAAGCACCTGAAGAACCAAAAAGAGGAAGAGGAAGACCAAGAAAAAATCCTATTCCAACTGAAGAACAGGAACAAAAACCAAAAAGAGGAAGAGGAAGACCAAGGAAAAATCCTGTTCCGGAAGAAAATGAAGAAAAAACAAGTAACAAAACTCAAGATGTTGATTTATTCGACATGACAGCAGAAGATGATGAACCACAAGAGGAAGTAGATCTATTTAATTTAGATAATGACGAAGAGAAAAAAGAAAACAATGAAACTGAAGTGGATTTGTTTAATTTAGATTCAAATGATTCTTCAAATAAAGAAAATGTAGAACATGATGACTTGTTTGATATGAGTACTAATCAAGAAACGAAAGAGCATACAGTACCTGTAACTCAAAATATATCTACAAATCAAACTCAAACAATACAAAGACCAATTCAAACAGTAGCAAATCAAGTTCCACAATATAATTATCCAGAAAAAGCTAGTTATGCAAATGTAAATTCAAATTTCAATACGTTACTTACAGGTGATAAGAAAATTGTTGCATTTGTTGGAACAACAAAAAATGGAACATCGTTTGTGGTGAACAATACAGCAGAAATGCTTGCTTCAATTGGAATTAATACAGCAATTTTAGATATGACAAAAACAAAAAATGCATATTATATATACACAAATAATGAGGAAAACTTAAGAAATATTGCAAAGCAGTGTATGTCTGGACTAGAGAGAGGGGCAACTGAAGGTTTAAAAATAAAGAAGAATTTAACCGTATATACAGAAATGCCTGGTGAAGAAAAGCCATATAATATAGATGCAATTCTTTCAACATTAGTTAAAGGATATTCAGCCATATTAATTGATACAGACTTTGATACTGATCCAGAAATCTTTGCAAAAGTACAGGAAATATACTTAGTACAATCAATGGATGTACTAACAATACAACCATTAACAGCGTTTTTAAGAAATTTAAAATCTAAGGATATTTTACAACCAGAAAAGTTAAAAATAATAATTAATAAATCTGAAAAGATTAGAAGCTTAAGTATAAAGACTTTAATTGGTGGAATGTCATGTTATAATGCACCTAATATGTCATATATGACAGAATTGTTTAACAAAGACAATATAAGATATTGCGAGATACCATTTGAAACGCAAAATTATGTAAAGTATTTAGATTCACTTGTTAATTGCTCAATATCATTAAATGGATATACAAAACAATTCATGCAATCTTTAAGAGAAGTTGCAAGTATGGTTTATCCACTTATAGGTAGACAAACATATTCTCCAACAAGGATGGGCAGAGATCCATTTTCAAGTGAAGTAAATAGCACATTAGATAAAATGAAAAGAAATTACTAAGTAGAGGTGAAAAGTTTTGAGCATAGGATTAATAGTTGTTATAGTTGTATTAGCTATTCTTGTGATATCTTTAATTATATATAACTTTTCAATATATAAAAAGGTAAAAGGATTAAGTAATACTCATGAAAAAATAGCAAATTTAAGAGTATTACAAGACTTTATGGACACAATAGGAAAAGATACTTCAGCGGAAAGCAAAATAAAGATAATTAACGATATACTCATTGAAAAATATAATATAAAATATTCAACTATTGTTGTATTTAATGGTGCTGAATATATATTAAAAGCATCAAATGTAGATGAAAGACTATGGGAATCAATGACAAACTTACATACAAATGCCCTATTTCAAGATAGTATAGCAAATGCAAGACCAAAATATGTAACAGTAAATAGTGTTAATGAAAAACTTACATATCAAGATGGCGAAATGAATAGAGCAAAATCAGCAATGTTTTTCCCATTATATATAGACAACATATATATTGGATATTGGATTATTGAAAGTGATATTCCACATGCTTTTGATAGTATGGATACAGGAATTTTAGAAGTTATAAGGGAAAATATCATTTCAGTATTAAAAACAATATCATATCAAAATACTATTGAAAATATATATAGAGTAGATAAGTTTACAGGATTAAATTCAGCAGAATATTTATACGGTCTAGGAAAAAGGACAATTGATAAATATGGAAAAAGTACAGTATGTATGTTTTCAATAAATAACATTGAAGAAGTTAATGAAAACTTTGGCAGAAAAATAGGAACAGAATTAATAGTACAAATTGCAAATACTGTAAAAGCAAGTATTTCATCAGAGTATGTATTTGTAAGATACATGGGACCTAAGTTTGCAATTGTTTTTTCAGGAGTTGAAATGCAAGAAACAGTAGAATTTGTTGCTAAAATCAAAAAAGAAATAGAAAACATACATATAGAAAGAAAAGGCAAAAAAGGAGAAATTGTTACACCAAATGTTAACTTTGTATTAGGAACATATTACAAGGGAACAGGACTTGAGGAAGTAACAAAAAAACTAGAAGAGTATATAGATAAAGCTGATAGAGCAGAAAGCGAAATAAATTGTATTTAGGAGGATAAATTATGATAAGCGATAAGACAATGAGTTTTAAGGTAGAAAAGGATAAAAATTTAAAAACAAAGGAAATTCTAAAAGAAGTATACCAAGCACTTGAAGAAAAAGGATATAACCCAATAAACCAAATAGTAGGATATATACTTTCAGGAGATCCAACATATATAACAAGTCATAAGGAAGCTAGAAATATAATAAGAATGATTGAAAGAGATGAACTTTTAGAAAAAATGGTTAAAAACTACATAGGACTAGAAGACTAATGAGAACACTAGGAATAGACTATGGAGATGCAAGAACAGGACTTGCAATAACTGATGCCTTAGGTATTACAGCACAAGGGTTAGAAACTGTTACAACAAATGGAAATGATAAAATATTACTTTCTAAGTTAGACGAAATAATGAGTATATATGAAATAGATATATTTGTTGTAGGAATGCCACTTAATATGAATGGAACAAAGACAGAAAGAGTAGAAAAAACAAAGAAATTTATTCATAAGTTAAAGTGCAAATATAATAAAATAAAAATAGAAACTGTTGATGAGAGACTGACAACGGTACAAGCTCATAGGACAATGAATGAACTAGGAGTAAAACCTAAAAACAAGAAAAGTATCGTAGATACAATATCAGCAGTATATATTTTAGAAACTTATATAAATAACCAAAGTAGAAAACCCCTACAAGAGTAATGTAGGGGCAATGCTGTTCTTATGGATTAAAACTGGAGGTAATATGAACTTATATCCGAAACTATATTTAAATAACGTAAAAGAAATAACAATAGAATTACTTAAGCAAAACAACATAAAAGGTTTGATTTTAGATGTAGATAACACATTAATAAATCTAGAAAAGCAATTATTGGAAGGATGTCAAGAATGGTGTAATAATTTAAAAAAACATGGAATAAAAATGTGCATATTATCAAACACCAATAAAGTACATAAAGTAAAAAAGGTTGCTGAGACACTTGGTCTAGAGTATTTTTATTTTGCGCAAAAACCAAGAAAAAAAGGTTTTTATAAAGCACAAGAATTACTAGCTTTAAAACCGGAAGAAATAGCAGTAGTAGGAGATCAGGTATTTACAGACGTATTAGGGGCAAATAGATGCAACATGTTTTCTATACTTACAAAACCATTAGCAAAAAAGGAAATTTGGCATACTAAAATTAAGAGACCATTTGAAAAAATTGTAATAAATAAATACTTAAAAAAAGAAGGAGAAAAAAATGAACATTTGGCATGATATCAAAGAAGAAAGAATAAAGAAAGATGATTTTATATCAGTTATTGAAATAACAAAGGGAGGAAAAAACAAATATGAATTAGACAAAGAAACTGGTATGTTAAAACTTGACAGAGTTTTGTATACAGCAACACATTATCCAGCAAACTATGGATTTATTCCAAGAACATACGCAGAAGATAATGACCCATTAGATGTACTTGTACTATGTCAAGAAGACATAAATCCTTTAACACTAGTTGAAACATACCCAATTGGAGTACTAATTATGACAGACTCTGAACAAAGAGATGAAAAAATAATAGCAGTAGCTAAAAAGGATCCATTCCTAAATGTTTATAAGGATATAACAGAAATACCACCACATATATCAAGTGAAATAAAACATTTCTTTGAGGTATATAAACAATTAGAACAAAGGGAAACAGTAGTTGAAGAGATACTAGGTAGAGAAGAAGCAGAAAAGATAATACAAAAGAGTATAGAAAAATATAAAACAGAATTTGGAAGATAAGCTACAAAGAAAGGAATGGTAGCTATGATAGAAAAAATTGTATTTACAGTTGTTGCTTTTGTACTTTTTGTATACATTTTGCTATTAAAAATGATAAGAAAAAATGATACCACATACCTTATAATATTGGGAATACAAGCAATAGGAATATTATTAAATTTGATAAAAATAAGCTTTGATATTTTTAATCGGAATTGCATTTAATATTATATTATATTTATTTTGTATAATAACACCAATTCTAGTGTTTATATTAGAAGCAAAGGGAATAAATGTATCAGAAGTTTTGAAAATTATAATGGCACAGATTTATATATGGTTAAACAATCCTAAAAAAGCAAAAAAGATTTTAATTGATTTAGTAAGTAAATATAAAGATAGCTATTTAGGACATAAGTTTCTTGCCAAAATATATGAACAAGAAGGTGGAATGAGAAAAGCAATAGATGAATATGTTCAGGTTTTAGATATAAAAAAAGATGATACAGATTCATACTACAAGATTTCAGTATTATTAAGAGAACTAGGTAGAAATGATGAAGCAACAGAGATGTTACGAACTCTTTTAAAGACAAAACCAGATATGTATGAAGCTTCAAAACTTTTGGGAGGTATATATTTAGAACAAAAAGAATTTAAAAAAGCAATAGAAGTATATACAAATGCAGTAAAATATAATGCAAATAATTATGAACTGTATTATAATTTAGGAGTATGTTACTCAAGAATAAATGATTTCGATATTGCTAGAAAATGTTTCCAAAAAACAATAGAGTTAGATGAAGAAATGTATTTAGCATATTATAGATTGGGGCAATTAGCACTATTATACAGAGACTTTGATGTAGCAGAAGAAAGTTTTGCAAAAAGTTTATGTAATGAAAAAGAAGCAAAAGCATACTTTGAGCTTGCGAAAATTCATATAATTAAAAATCAAAAAGAAAAGGCTATACTAGACATCAACAATGCGATAAGAAAAAACTCAAAATACTACGAAATGGCTAAAAAAGAACCAACATTATTTCCAATAAAAAATATGATTGAAAAGCCAATTAAAGAATCTGAGCAAGAAGAATTCACAGAAAATCAGCAAGAACAGGAAATAGAAGAATATTTGAATGACACATATAATCTTACAAAGGTATTAAACAAACAAAAAGAAAAGAAGAATAAGTAGAAATATAAAGCATAGAATTAATATACTTAAATACAGAGGAAAACATGGATTAAACAAGGAGGAAACAGTGATATGAAAATATATCAAGCAATTGTTTTAGGAATTATACAGGGATTAACAGAGTTCTTACCAGTATCAAGTTCTGCCCATTTAAACTTATTTCCATGGCTTTTAGGATGGGGAGAAATGCCAGAATCATTTGATGTGGCACTACATGTCGGAACATTACTTGCAATAGTAATATTCTTCTTTAAAGACTGGGTAAACCTATTTGCTGGAGGATATAATCAAGTTGTAAAAAAGAAAAAAACAACAGAAGGAAAGATGTTTTGGTACTTAGTATTATCAACAATTCCAGCTGGAATATTAAGTTTAATACTTGATAAAATTTCAAAGGCACTTTTTGAAAAAAGCTTAAATGTAGAAATGCTAGTTATAGGAATTACACTAATAATAATGGGCATAATCTTATATGTAGTTGACAAAAAATCAAAATCAAATATAAAATATGAAAAAATGACACTAAAACAGTCAATGCTAATAGGAACATCACAATGCTTAGCAGCAGCATTTCCGGGAGTTTCACGTTCAGGGATAACAATGACAGTTGCAAGAGCATTAGGAATAGATAGAGAAGGAGCAGCAAGGTATTCATTTTTACTTGCAACACCAATAACAGCTGCTGCAGTAATTTTCGATTTGGGCAAATTTCAATTTACAAGCTTAGCCTTTTGGATAGGCATTCTTACAAGTTTTATAGTAGGAATTTTAATAATTAAATTTTTACTTGACTACTTGAAAAAAGGAAGCTTTAAAGCTTTTGCTATATATAGAGTACTAATAGGCATTGCGGTGATAGTTGCTTTTATAATAAAATAATTGTCATAAAAATGTAACAATTTTGTAACAAAAGTGTAATGAAAATATGAAGAAAAACTATTGTGCTTTTTCTCGAAAAAAGGTATAATATAAAGAGAAAGTTGAAATACATATGACAAAAAGAGGAGGGGAGTTTACAAATGCTATTTCTAGGAAATCGAAAACGTGGCATAGTAAACGTAAAGATGATAATAACAGAAGAGAAAATTTTATCAAACATAGATAAAGTTGAAAAATTAATTAATCCAAATAGTAAAAAGCAAATAATCCAATTAGAAGATGATGCATATTTTAAAGACTTAATTGATTCAATTAAGGTTTATTTGTTTGAATATCCAAACAAAAAGAACTTCCCTGGAAGTGTTTATAATGCTGCACATAAATTAGTCGAATATGCTACAGATCAATTTGAAGAAAATACAAAGCAAGTTGAAGTTCTAATTAGACAAAGAGAAAATAATATAAATGTAGCAAATGAATTAAAACTTGTTTTAGAATCAGTTCAAAACAAAGAAAAAGATTGGAAAAATAGAGTAAAAGATATTTCAGGATTAGTTTCAGAGGATATTGTTGAAGCATTAATAATAATTGGAAAAACTAAAAATAAAATTCCGGAAAATTATGAAGATGCGGTAAAACTTGTAAATGCTAGAATTAACAACTTGGAAACAAATTTACATATAGAAATAGATATGGAAAGAATTGAAGATAGATCAAAAGCATTAAGCTATATTGGAATTGAAATCGCAGAAGCTTTAAGAGGAATTCCAACACCAGTATATGATTCAAAACAAGAAAAAGCTGTTAAGAAAGCTGAAGTTAAAGAAACAGTAAAAGCTAAAGAAGAAACCCTTGAAGAATTCATAGAAGAAACAAGATTTGAAGTTAAACCATCATTATGGGAGAGAGTAAAACAAAGCAAATTAGTACAAGCAATAAAACGATTAACAAGAATAAGAATAGTAATTGATGTACCAGCACTTCCAGAAGGTAGGGGAAAATAATTATTATAATATAAATAATAAGAGGCAAGGTACTTTATGCCTCTTATTTTTGTGGAAAGGAAAAAATATGAAAATTATAGAACCAAAAATTGAAATAGAAAAAGTTGACTACAATAAAATTATGAAAAATTTAGAAAGAGCTTGTAGAACATGCTATCGCTCAGAAGATAAAATTACAGAAGATAGTTACAAAATTTTACTGAAAAACTGCATAAATAGAGGACATGAATCAATATTAGAACACGAAAAAATTACAATAAGAATGATTTGTGATATAGGAGTATATAAAGACATAACAAGACACAGGCATGCATCATTTTCGATAGAGAGCACAAGATATTGTAATTATGGAAAAGACAAATTTGACAAAGAAATTAAATTCATAAAACCAGTAAACATTGAAGAAGGTACAGAACTTTACACAGAGTGGAAAACATCAATGGAGGAAATTGAAAAACACTACATAAAGATGTCAGAGCTAGGAGCAACACCAGATCAGATGAGAATGATATTACCACATTCAACTGCAGCCTTGGTTACAATGACAGCAAATATTAGAGAATGGAAACACATATTAAGCTTAAGATGCACAAAACATGCACACCCTGCAATAGAACAATTACTAATACCATTTTTACTAGAATTAAAGAAAAATATGCCAGAAATATTTGAAAATGTTGAATATGACGAAGAATTTGATAAAGAAAAATTCGCAAAACTTACAGAAATGGAATAAGTAATGAATTTACATTTAAATAATGGTATGGTATAATAATAAAAGAAGGTGATAACATGTTTAAAAATAAATATAGCAATTTTTTAACAATAATATTAATACTGCTAATAATAGCAATACTAGTAGTTGCATCTGTAGTAATTGTTAAAACAATTAAGGCGAATCAAGAAGAAAAAGAAAAAAGAAAAGTTTTTGCAGAGTTACAGAACGAAAGTGAAGATGATGACAATAATGATGATAACCAAAATAATACCGAAAACAATTCTACAATTGAAGATTTTATAAATGGGGCACCTATTGAAAACACAACAGGAAATAACGCTACAAGTGGTGGAGATGGTACAGGAGGATCACAAAGAAGAAGAACAGTCTTCTATAAAGAATATCCTGTAGTTGGATACATAAAAATACCTAAAACTAAAGTCGATTACCCTGTGCTATTAGATGTTTCGCCTGGAGCACTAGATACAGCGGTTGGAGTAATGTACCCAAATAATCCAACATTAAATACTCCTGGCAATATTCTTATAATAGGTCACAATTTTAGAAACGGAAAATTTTTTTCTAATAATAAAAAGCTAGTTGTTGGAGATGTGATACAAATTACTGACTTAACAGGAAAAACATTAACATACACGATATATGAGATTTTAACACTTCCTGATACAGATACTAGCTATGTAACAAGAGATACAGGAGGAAAAATAGAAATATCATTATCAACATGTACAGATGATGGTAGTGGAAGACTTGTAATTCTTGCAAGAGTTGAGTAATGAAGAAAAGTTTAATAAAACTTAATTATTGGAAACATAAACCAATAATTAGGTTTTATTTTTTTGTTCATGCTGTCGAAAAATGGCGAAAAAACGGGAATAGAAAATGAACGAATTTACATAAAGCTCTTTACAAAATATGGAATTTAATATATAATATTAAGGGTCGAATTGCAATATAATGTAATATCGAAATAAAAAAAGTAGGGGGAGAATAATGAAAAGTTCAAAACTTAAAATTCTTTTAATGATAGTAATTGTAGGAATTTTTACAGTAGGAATGCCTATATTTACTTATGCAGCAAATGAAAATACAGTTGTTGTAAAACAAGAAGATAACAGCCATATAATTTATGTGAAAGGATATTTAGACAAAGAATTTCAATTTGCATTTTCAGACAACAAAGATGTAGCACCAGCAGATGCAGAATTTGAAAACTCTGCAAAAGACACAGTAGATGGAGAAAACAACATTGCATATGCTACAAATGCAGTAACAGAAAAATACATTTGGGTAAAAGCAGATGCAAAAACTGAATGCTTTGAAATCGATTTAAACGACAATATCGCAAAAACAGAACTAGAAAAGCTAAACACTGTATCAAAAGAAATACCAGTAGAGCTTAAACAAAAACTAATTGTTAATAAAGTTAATGAAAATGGAACAAAAATCACAGAAACAGTTGGTGTAGCTAAACTAGTAAAAAGTTTAAGAGATGGAGAATACCAATTAACTTCAAGAAAATCAACAACAGATACTGATAATCTATTTGCTTTAGCAGAATTATTAGAAAAGAATAAGTTTACAGATAAATACACAGAAATAAAAGCAAACAAAGAATTCTTTGATTTAAAGGCAAAACTAGAAGCAGAATTAAAACTTGAAGATTGGAAACAAATAGAAAATGATACAATAAGACAACCAGAAGAAGCAGAAACAGGCGACCAATACATATTATGGTTAAAAGGAGATAACAAAAATGATGTTCATTTCCTAACATCACTTAGAAAATATGATGAAGAAGTTATTGAAAAAGAAGTAAAAACAATACTACCATACACATATGATAATAACACAATGTTAGTTGTGCTTGCAGTAGTAATTGTTGCCATAGTAATTGTAGCTATTAGAATTGTAGTTTTAAAGAAAAAAGAGTTGAAGAAATAATGAAAAAGATAACAGTATATAGAATAATCCTTGTAATACTAGTTATCACAGCACTTATATTAGCAACACTTGTTATTAGAAAAAATGTAGAAAACAGAAAAATTGAAAACAATACACAAGCAGTATTGCAGGAAATTAAAAAAGGTAATAAAACTACAACAAACGAAATAGACGTAATACAAGAAATAGACGAAGAAATTGGTGGATACAAAGTTATTGGTATAATAAACATACCAAAAATAAACATAGAATATCCAATACTTGAAAAGACCAATGAACAAAGTCTAAAACTTTCAATAACAAAATTCTATGGAGAAAAGATAAACCAAAAAGGAAATGTAGTTCTAGCAGGTCACAATAATTTAAGCAAGACAATGTTTGGAAAAATTAATCAGCTAGAAAATGGTGACATTATTGAATTAACAGATAGCCAAATGGTAACTGTTAAATATCAGGTTTTTAACAAATATGTTATAGACCCAAACGACATCGATTGTATTTTCCCAATAGATGAAAATACAAGAGAAGTAACACTAATTACTTGTACAAACAGAGACAAAAACAGACTTGTAGTAAAAGCAAGAGAAATCATTTAGAATTTTAATGGAGGTTAAAATGAAAGGAAAGTTTTTAAACACAAAAAACGTAGTAATTGGACTTGTATCTTTAGTTTTAATTGGTGCTTCAGCAACAGGTGTAACAATATTCTTGAAAAACAGAGGTCAAGCAGAAGCTGCTGGAGAACAAGTACAAAACTTACCAACAACAGGTAGAGAAGAACAAGATAACAATCAAACAAACACAAACCAAGGAACAGTTGAAGATCCAAACAACCAAGGTAACAACACAGAAATTCCAGGAGCACCAGTAGAACCAATAACACCAAATACAAACCCAGGAACAACAACACCAAATCAAACAACAGGGGGAACAACAACAAACCCAGGTGGAAACAACACAACAACAGGAATTGAAGAAACAGTAAGAATAGAAAGACAAAAGGTATTTGAAGATTTACAATTATCATGGACTACAATAGGAATACCAGCAATAACAGCAAACATGGGAATATTCAAACCAGAATTACAAATAGAAAAAACAGCAACAGCAGTAATAAGAGAAGGAGAAGCAGAACAAATTCCCGTAATGAAAGAAAATAAACCAATGGTAAGAGCAGGAGACACTATAATCTATACAATACAAGTATCTAACCTAGGTAATTACAAAGCAACTAATGTAGTTGTAACAGACTCATTAGATGTAATTTTTGACGGCAAAACAGTACCAGCAAACGAAGAACTTGCAAAAATAGAAACACTAGAAGCTGGAAAAGTTGCAACATTAAAAGTAGGATATGTTGTAAAACAAGCTGACATTGATGCAGTTATAGAAACAGAACAAAATGAAATTATACCAAAAGATATTATAAACATAGCAACAGCAACAGATGGAAAAACAACAGTAGAAGATGACGACGACATGCCAGTAAACCCAGATGTTACAATAAATGTTAACAAAAATTGGCAAGATAATGATAATCAAGATGGAAAAAGACCAGAAAAAATAACAGTTGAATTATACAGAAACAATGAAAATGAACCAATAAAAACAGTTACAATAGATGCAAGAAGTGACTGGAAACATGTATTTAGCAATTTACCAAAATATGATGAAGACAAAAATGAAATTACATATAGAGTTGTTGAAGTAACAGTTCCAGAATATGATACAGAATATGAAATGTCAGACAATGGAGTAGAAATCTACAACCACCACACACCAGAGAAGGTAAGTGTAGAAGGAAGCAAAACATGGAATGACGCAGACAATCAAGATGGAAAGAGACCAGAAAGCATAGCAGTAAGACTATTTGCAGATGGAACAGAAGTAACAAGCAAAATAGTAACAGCAAACGACAACTGGTCATGGTCATTTACAGGCTTAGATAAATATAATTCTGGAACAGAAATTGTATACACAATAAGTGAAGACACAGTTGCAGATTATACAACAGTAGTAGATGGATACAACATAGCAAATACACATACACCAGAAAAAATATCTATATCAGGAAGTAAAACATGGGATGACGCAGACAATCAAGATGGAAAGAGACCAGAAAGCATAATAGTAAGACTATTTGCAGATGGAACAGAAGTAACAAGTAAAGAAGTAACAGCAAATGACAACTGGTCATGGTCATTTACAGATTTAGATAAATATAATTCTGGAACAGAAATTGTATACACAATAAGTGAAGATACAGTTGCAGATTATACAACAGTAGTAGATGGATACAACATAACAAATACACACACACCAGAAAAAATATCTATATCAGGAAGTAAAACATGGGATGACGCAGACAACCAAGATGGAAAGAGACCAGAAAGCATAACAGTAAGATTATTAGCAGATGGAAGAGTGGTAAGCCATAAAAAAATAACAGAAAAAGACAACTGGTCATGGAATTTTGAAGACTTACCAGTGTATGAAAAAGGAGAAAAAATTACATATACAATAAAAGAAGATTCAGTTGAAAATTATGAAACAAAACTAGATGGCTACAATATAATAAACACACATAAAACAGAAACAACTTCTGTTTCAGGAACAAAAACATGGAATGATAACAATAACCAAGATGGAGTAAGACCAGACAGCATAACAGTAGAACTACTAAAAACAGTAAATGGAACAACAACAAGTATGGGAGAAAACTATAAACAAGTTCTAACAGGAAATAAACTAGATTATAGTTGGTCAAATCTACCAGTATATGAAGCTGGAAAAAGAATAACATACACAGTAAAAGAAGCAGGCGAAAAAGATGGAAAAATAGTTGGAAAAAATGGAGAAAAATATACAGTAGAATATGATTCTACAGGAATGAACATAACAAACAGCTATACACCAAAAACAACTTCTGTTTCAGGAACAAAAACTTGGGTTGATTATGATAATAAGTATAATAGTAGACCAGAAAGTATAACAATAAACTTATTAGCAAATGGAGGAAAAGTAGATAGTAAAACAATAACACCACAAAATGATAGTTGGACATATAAATTTGAAGGTTTACCAGTATATAAAAACGGACAAAAAATAACATACACAATAAGCGAAGACATAGTTTCAGGCTATACATCAAATGTAACAGGCTATAATGTAACAAACACATATACAGAAGCACCAACAGGTACAATAACAATGAATTGGGATACACAAAGCACAACAGAATCTCCAATCCCTGTAGATGTAGTCTTTGTACTTGACACATCTTGGAGCATGATAGACAAAGATTCTTCAAGAGGAACAAATATGGTTAAAGCAGTAAATAATGCTATAGATGAAATTTTAAGATTTAATAAAAATAATAGAATTTCAGTTGTGGGATATAGTGAATATGGAGTTCTTTCAAACTTAAAAGTTCCATACAATAATAAAGAACATTCTTCAGTACTACTACCTCTTGGAAGATATACTGCAAATAATGGTCAAAACTATTTGAAAAAATCAGAAAATAGGATAGAAACAAATATTGAAGGTTATGCTAAAAAAACAAGATACTTTGAGGCTGGAACATTTACTCAAGCAGGAATACAAAAAGGTGCAGAACAATTAATTAATAGCACAGGCAAAACCGTTAAAGTAGATGGAAAAGATGTACAAAGAGTTCCTGTTATAATAGTTGTATCAGATGGTGAGCCAACAGTATTTTCAACAAATTATACATCACCACTATCTGGAAAAGTATTAGGTACCTCACAATTAAAGAATACTTCAGCAGTGTATGGATACTATACAATATTAACAGCAAATTATTATAAACAACAAGTAGCAAAAGCCTATGGAACTTCAGCAAAGGTATTTACTATTGCAATGGATTTAACAACACAGTATGGAAAAACAGTACTAAACCCAAATAATACAAACGTTAGAAAGTGCGAAAATTGGAGAGAAACAGACACTAGAAATCAAATTGAGGATAAAGAAATATCACAAAAATTATATAAATATTTAAATAATTTTAATCAAGATATTAGTGCTAGTTGTTCTGTTGGATTTCAACAAGATGGTAAAGGAAATTATATAAATAAAGCTAAATATGAAAATGTAACAGTTGTTAAGAATCCATATAGCAATTATGGCTATGCAGACAAAGCATTTGCAAATAATAATATGACTGCAGAGGATTTACAAAGAGCAATGATAGGAAGTATAACAGAAACAGTATCAAACAAAAAGACTCATGATATAGATGAAAACGATAGGAAAACAGGTAAGGTATATCTTGATAAAATAGATATAACAAAAGACTTCAAGTTAGAAATCGCAGGAGGAAAGACATATACTTCATATAAAGACGCAGAAAATGATAAATTAGTCGGATTTGATGGAAAAAAATATTTTGTTGATTTAACAAAATTAATAGGCAAAACGGTAACAGTAAATTATAGACAAAAATAAAAAATAGAGGGCAGTGATTAAGTTAAAAAATCACTGCCTTAAATATATAAAAATATACAAAACCCTTGTAAAAAAACTTAGAATAATGTTATAATAAATGCGAGGTAAACAAATGGAAGAACAAGTAGAAGAAAAGGAAATTAAAGTTTTTAAAGAAATAGTAGAATGGTGTTTTTGCATATTCTTAGCACTAATAATAGCATTGGCTACAAGATACTATATATTCACATCAACAGTTGTAAAGCAATTTTCAATGTACCCAACACTTAAAGAAAACCAAAGAATTGTATTAAGCAGAACCAAAAGAATAACAAAATCAGAATACAAAAGGGGAGATATAGTAACATTTGAAGAACCAAGCGAAATAAAAAGAGGGGCAGAAGTAGATTTATCAAACAAAATTGCAATTTACAACTACAAACCAAAAGGAATATGGGAAAAACTTTCATACAATATTCTAGAACTAACTAAAAAAAGCTATATAAAAAGAGTAATTGGAGTAGAGGGCGATAGAATTCAAATAGCAAATGGAAAAGTATATGTAAATGGAGAAGAATTAGTAGAAGACTACCTTCAAGATGGTGTAACAACAAAAACAGTATATTATAATGATTTGATTGTACCAGAAGGTTACATATTTGTTATGGGAGATAACAGAGATGAAAGCATAGATAGCAGAACTTTTGGCTGTATTCCACTAGAAAAAGTAGAAGGCAAAGTAATTTTGCGTTACTGGCCAATCACACAATTTGGAACAGTTAAATGAAATCGAGTGAAAATAGAGTAGTCAATTCAAAAAAAGAAGCATTAATTAAATAATGCTTCTAATTTTTTCAATAATCATATTAAGAGCTACATGATTGTATCCACCTTCAGGAACAATAATGTCAGCATACTTCTTACTTGGTTCAACAAATTGTTCATGCATAGGCTTAACAATTGTAGTATATTGTTCAATAACAGACTCAAGTGTACGACCTCTATCACTAACGTCACGAACCAATCTTCTAATAAAACGAATATCAGCATCTGTATCAACAAAAATCTTAATATCCATCATATCACGTAATTCTTTATTTTCAAATATTAAAATACCATCCAATAAAATAACTTTTTTAGGGACTACTTCAACAGTTTGTTCTTCTCTTAGATAAGTAACAAAGGAATAGTTAGGTCTGTAAATAACTTCTCCTTTTTTTAGTTTATTCAAATGTTCAATAAGTAAGTCTGTATCAAAAGCATCTGGATGGTCGTAATTTAGTTTTTTTCTTTCGTCAAAAGAAAGATGTGAATTACTTTTATAATAATAATCATGTGAAAGCATAGTAATGTTATTTGCAAATTCTTTTCTTATGTTATCTGCAAGTGTGCTCTTTCCAGAACCTGTTCCACCAGCAATACCAATAATAATAGGGTTAAGTTCCATTTTAAAAAACCTCCAAAAATATACTATATCTATTTTAAACCAAAAAAAATATAAATGCAACAAAAATCGACAAAATTATCTGAATATGTAAAAAAAATATTAAAATTTTAAGCAAAAATTTTACATTTTCAAAATTATATGTTATAATAAAGTAGTATGAAAATATTAGGAGGTATCTATATGGAAAAATCATATGAAGAATTACAAGAGGAACTAGATGATTTAATGGAAAAAATAGATGAATCAATGACTATGACAAGAAAGCAACAAAAGGACTTAGATAAAATGGAAAAGGCAATGATGAATGAATCAAAGCCAATGAAGTTAGAAAGTAGAAAGGCAGAATTCACAGAAAAGGGACAATATAAAACGGAATTTGATGAAATGACAAAAAATGCATTAATAAATGCTCAAAAGAACATTATAGTGTTAAGAGAACAAACAGAAAAAGCATATCAAGATATGCTAATGAAAACAGTTAGAAAGCAAAAAGCAATAGAAGAAAAATTGGAAAGTATGAGAGATAGAGACTTAACACCAGAAAAACTTGAACTTGTTGAAAACAGTGCAAGAAAAGCAAGAGAAGCTGTAAACACTGAAATGTTTGAATTCCAAAAGAAACATTTTGAACAAAGAGCAACTTTAGATAATTATGAGGATAGTATCAAAAAATATGCTTTAGAGTTAGGTGTAGAAAAAGAATTAAATGAAATAAACCCAAAACAAGTAATAGAAGAATTTAATGAAACAAAAAACAAAGCTGAAAAACCAGAAACTGAAAAAACAGAGCAAGATAAACCGGAGCAAGATAAACCGGAGCAAGATAAACCGGAGCAAGATAAACCGGAACAAGATAAGCCAGAACAAGACAAGCCAGAACAAGACAAACCAAAACAAGATAAACCAGAGCAAGATAAACCAGAGACAGAGAAACCAGCATCAGGAAATCCAGTACCAGGAGCACCAACACCAGGAAAAACAGGAGCAAATGAAATTGAAGAAATTGTGCTTGAAAATAATGCTGAAGAGTTTAGCAGAAACTGTTCATTAGAAGAATTTAAAAAAGAAATATTTGAAGATGTAGATTTTGTAAAAGCAATATTCGAGACAGAAGAAGCTACACCAGAAGAAAAAGACGAAGTAATAGAAGCAATGTATGAACATCCAAAAATGGACAGAAGATTACTATATAAATTAACACATGATAAAAATGCAAATCCAAAACAATTAAAAGCATATTTAGATATGGTATCTTCAAATGGAGAGCTAAAACATTTTTCAGATAAAGAAGTTGAAGAAATAAGAAAACAACTTCCAATAGTTGTATACGATTTAAAGAAAAGAAATCATGTGAAATTCTCAGAACGCTATGATAACTACCAAGATGCACTAAAAACTCAAGAACTATTTGAAAAGATGGGATTTGAGGATAAAGTGGAAGTAAATGTTGGATGGTTTGATAAAGCACTATTTGGATTAAAAACAAAATGGGATAGATTTATAGAGAATAGAGATAAAAACCTACTTCTTTCAGATGGTTCTGAAAAAGAAAATACAGAACCAGAAAACACAGAAACATCATCTTTAAGAGATGAAATAAAAGTTAAAGCAAACCCAGAACCACAAAAAAGCGAACCAGCTCCAGTAGAAGCTAAAGAGCAAGAAAACGAAGAAAGATAATTTATAAATAAAGTACAAGGCAAAAACCCTTGTACTTTATTATGTGCAAATATAGGAGGAAGCTATGATTTTACAAGGAAAAGCCACAAGTGGAATAGGAATAGCAAAAATGTGGGTAAGTAAAATTGAAAATATATTTAAAGAAAAAACAGGGATGAGTGTGTTCCATGGCACATTAAACATAAAGTTAAGTTTTAACTATAAAATTCAACCAGACTTCATAATCTTGCCCAAAGAATATGGAGGTACTCAAAATGTTTTAGTAAAACAATGCAAAATTTTTGGAAACACGGCATATATAGTAAGAGCGGAGAAAAACCAAAATGGTACAGGAGATTATGATTTACAAACAATAGAAATTATTTCAGATATAAACTTTAGAAACAAGTATGGAATAAAAGATAATGATGATATTACATTAGAAGTTTAAACTTTTTTAGTTCTAAAAATAATATCTCTAGCATATAATTCTAAGAGTAAAGAAATTAAGGAGTTATATGTTGGAGATATTTAATTTTTTTTCAACAAACATTTCCCAAATACTAAAAAAAGAATTAATAGACAAGCCACTAAATGAGTTAGAAGAGATACGAATAAGAAGTAACGGTTATATCACAGTAAAATTGAACAATTCACAAGAAGTATTAAAAGAAAAAATAACTTACCAGGAAATACTAGAAACATTGCAAATTATGTGTAATAACTCAATATACTCATATCAAAACGAAATAAAAAATGGCTACATAACAGTAAAGGGAGGGCATAGAGTAGGAATTGCCGGAGACTGCGTTATAGAAAATGGCAAAGTTACAAATATTAGGTACATTTCAAGCATAAACTTTAGAGTAGCAAGAGAGATAATAGGGTGTAGCAACATTGCTTTGCAATACATATTAAATACAAGAGAAAACACAATATATAACACACTAATCATATCCCCACCAGGAATTCGGAAAGACTACACTTCTAAGGGATATTGTAAGAAACATAAGTACAGGTATAGATGAAATTGGTTTTAAACGGAATAAATGTTGGGTTAGTAGATGAAAGAGGGGAAATTTCTGGGCTATACAAAGGAATACCACAAAATAGTGTGGGACTAAGAACAGATATATTAGAAAACACACCAAAGCCAACAGGAATAAAAATGCTAATAAGATCAATGGCACCACAGGTGGTTGTTGCAGATGAGATAGGGACATATGAAGATATAAAAGCAATAAAAGAAGCAGTGTGCTCTCGGTGTAAAGGGCATTTTTACGGCACATGGAGAAGGAAAAGAAGAACTAGTAAAAAATCCAGTATTAAAAGAACTAGTAGAAGAAAGAGTAATCGAAAAGTACTTGTTCTTAGATAGAAATAGAAAGATAGAAGTTGCATGAATTTTTTAGGAGGAAATTTAATGCTAGGAGTAAAGATATTAATTTATAGCTCTATATTTTTGGTGTGTTCAATTATAGGGTTACTAAAATCTCAAAAATATGTATATAGAGTAGAGGAACTTCAAGAGTTTAAAAATGCTTTAAACATGTTCAAAACAAAGATAAAATTTACATATGAACCAATACCAGATATATTTAGCCAAATATCAGGAAGTATTAACCCAAGTGTTGGGAGCATATTTAAAATAGCAAGCTATAACATGAAATTCTTTCCAGCAGGAGATGCCTGGAATAGAGCTGTAGATACAGATATATTAAATATAAGTTTAGAGGATAAAGGTGCACTTAAAAACCTAAGTAAACTTCTTGGAGAAACTGATATAGATGGGCAACTAAGCCAAATTGAAGTTACAACATCATTCCTAGATGAACAAATAAAAAAAGCAGAAAAAGAAAAGGAAAAAAGTGAAGGAATGTATAGAAAACTAGGAATGATAGTAGGTTTAGGAATTGTAATTATTTTAATTTAAAAAAGTGGAGGGAAAAATGGAAATAGATTTATTATTTAAAATTGCAGCAATAGGTATTTTGGTAGCAGTGTTGCATCAAGTTTTAGTACGAGCAGGCAGAGAAGACCAAGCTATGATGACAACTCTTGCAGGTGTAGTAATAGTTTTATCAATAGTTATAAAAGAAATAAGTACATTATTTAACAACGTAAGAGTAATATTTAATTTATAGGAGCAAAGATGGATATTATTAAAATTATTGGTGTAGGAATTGTTGCACTAATTATTATTGTTATTCTAAAACAGTACAAGCCTGAATTTGCAATGTATGCATCAATTATTGCTGGTGCAATTATAATCTTTTTTAGCCTGGATAAAATATCAGCCATAATAAATCTTCTAACAAGTTTAAGTAAAAAAACGGGCTTGAATGCAGAGTATTTAAGGATATTACTAAAAATAACAGGTATTGCAATACTCACAGAATTTGCAGTAAGTATTTGCAAGGATAGCCGGAGAAAGTGCAATTGCAAGTAAAATAGATTTTGGAGGCAAAATAATAGTTATAAGTATGTCTGTGCCAATAATTTCAGCACTTTTAGAAATTATATTAAAAATAATTCCATAGAGGAAAATTTATGAAGAAAATACTTTTTTTAATAGTGTTAATATTATTAATTCCACACCCGTGTTATGGAACGGAAACAATAATAAATGATCAATTAGAGGCATTAAACCTTGGTACATTCATACAAGAGGGAGAAAAGTACACAAAGGAAGCATTTCCAGAAATAAGCATACAAGAACTAATAACAAAAAGTCTTACAGGGAAAGTAAATAATAAACTTATATACAAAGCAATTTTAAAAATACTTGGAAAAGAAGTTGTTACAAGTATTACAATGCTTGGAACAATTTTAATTATAATAATAGTACATAGCATTTTAAAAACAATTAGCGAAAACTTGGGAAATGAGAACACAGCTAAAATTGCATATTTTATAGAGTATATACTAATAATAACAATCATAATTAATAATTTTGCAAGTATTATGCAAAGCATACAAAGCACAATTTCGAATTTGGTAGGCTTCATGAACATGCTAGTTCCTTTGCTAATAGCCTTGATTACTGCAACCGGACAAGTTGCAACAGGTACAATATTACAGCCAGTTTTAATATTTTCAGTTGTTTTTATAGGAAATATAATCAGCTTAGTAGTGTTGCCAATTGTAACAGCAAGTATGATACTTAGTATAGCATCAAATCTATCAGATAAAGTACAAATTGGAAACTTGGCAAAGTTTTTTAAGTCAGGTGTAACATGGTTTTTAGGTTTTGTAATTACAATCTTTGTTGGGCTAGTTTCATTAGAAGGAACTCTTACAAGTAGTGTAGATGGAATAACAATAAAAGGAATAAAATCTGCAACTGGAGCATTTATACCTGTTGTAGGTAAAGCACTTGGAGACTCAGTAGATACAGTGCTTGGAGCAACATCAATAATAAAAAATTCAATAGGCTTTGTTGGAATAATAATTATTATAGGAATTTGTGTTATGCCAATAATAAAATTAACTGTGCTTTCAGTCCTTTATAGCTTCATGGGAGCAATAACAGAACCACTTGCAGATAAAAAAATAGTTGATGTTATAAACCAAATGGCAGGAGTTTTTAAAATACTACTTGGTGTAATGTTTTTTATGGCAGTGCTTTTAATAATAGGTGTAGCATTAACACTTAAAATTTCAAATGCAAGTTTAATGTATAGGTAGGGTTGTAAATGATTAATTGGATAGGCTCTTGGGTGCAAGGTATTGTTATAGCAGTTGTAATAAGTACAATAATAGAAATGATTTTGCCAGATGGAAATATAAAAAAATATGTAAGAACAGTAATTGGCGTTTATATTGTATTTGTTATTATTTCACCAATTATTACAAAAATTACAGGCAAAGAAATAAACTTAAAAACATACGAGTTGCCTAAAACAACTATAGTACAGCAAAATGTAATAGATACAAATGCATATATAGAAAGTACATACATAAACAAACTAAAACAAGACATAATAGAAAAGATAGAGGCAAAAGGATATAAAGTAATAAATATTAACATAGGAATAGAACAAAAAGAAACTGGGTATGGAAATATAAATAAAATAGATTTAAAAATATCTAAAATAAAGCAAATAGGCTCAATACAGCCAATTGAAATAGATTTAAGCAAAGAAAATAAGCCACAAACAATTCCAGAGGAAGAAATACTAGAACTAAAAAAGTTTCTAAAAGAGAATTATGCAGCAGATGAAATCAACATTAATGAATAGTTTAAGAGGTGTTAGGTATGCTAAAAGAAAAAGTTAAAAGCTTAATAAAGAAGAAAACAGAAGGAAATAATAAAAAGACTATTGAAAATTTAATAGTATTTTTAATTCTATTAGTTATTACAATTATTTCAATTAATATAATATGGGGAAATGATAAAAAAGAGGAATATAAGAACCCTGCACAAGATGATTACAGAGTTTTAGCACAAAATACAAATGAAAGTAATATTTCTGGAAATCAGGAATATAATTTAGAAAAGAAGTTAGAGGACATCTTATCTAAAATATCAGGTGTAGGAAAAGTACAAGTTTTAATTACATATTCAGAAACAAGTGAAGTCGTGGCAATGCATAATGAAGTGACAAATAAAAGCAGAACAGAAGAAAATGATACAAATCGGAGGAACAAGAACAATAGAAACAATTGATGAAAATAGAGAAATAGTAGTAGATTCTGCTAACAACCCAATAACTCAAAAAGTAGTAATGCCAAAGATTGAGGGTGCAATAGTCATTGCAGAAGGAGGAGGAGATGCCACAATAAAAACAAATGTAGTTCAGGCAGTATCTGCAGTTACTGGACTTGCAACACATAAAATACAGGTATTTAAAATGTCCAATTAGAAAGGTAAGGTAAAAATGAAAATTTTAAAAAGAAATCAGTTAATCATTTTGGTAATATCACTAATGCTTGTAACAGCAGGATATTTAAACTTTACAAGTACAAATGCACAAGATAATACAAAAGAAACAGTAGCAGAACTTGGAGATGCAACACTAGTAAATAGCAATAAGATAGAGAATGAAAATGTAGTAGAAAATTCAGTAGAACAAGAAGCTCCAAAAGAAGAAAAAAAAGAGGAAGAAGAAGTAAAAGCCACAAATGCTGAAACAACTCCAAAAGAAGATACATATTTTACAACATCAAAGTTAGAAAGAGAAAATATCTATTCACAAATGCTTGAAACATACCAAGAAATATACAACAATGCAAATTCAACACAAGAGCAAAAAGAAAAAGCAATAGGAGAAATAGCAAAAATAAATGAACGAAGAAATGCAATAATGATAGCTGAAAACTTAATATTAGCAAAGGGAATAGAAAATGTAGTAATATTTGCAAATGAAAACAGTGTAAGTGTTATAGCAAAAGCAGAAACACTAGAACCAGAGAAAATAGCACAAATACAAAACATTGTCTCAAGAGAACTAGAAGTTGGAGCAGAAATAATAAGTATAAGCACAAAATAAACTTATAAAAAATGTAAAAAATTGAAGGAAAAAAAGAAAAAAAGGCGAATAATATAGTAGTACATCATGAGAATAATGTACAATAAATCTTTGGAAGGCGGTGCACATACATGCAAATTACAGACGTACGTTTAAGAAAAGTAAACTCAGAAAACAGAATGAAAGCTGTTGCTTCTGTAACATTCGATAATGAATTCGTAATTCACGATATCAAAGTTATCGAAAGTCAAAATGGATTATTTATAGCTATGCCTAGCAGAAAAACTCCAAACGGAGAATTCAAGGATATAGCTCATCCAATCAATGCTGAAACAAGGGAGAAAATTCAAAATGCTATATTAGAAGCATATAACTCTCCTGATGCTGAAACAGCTGAATAATAATAAATAAAAACACCTTCGGGTGTTTTTTTATTGTAAAAATTCAGATTATGACATTTATATTACAAATTTAAAAATGTATTGTAATTTTAATTATTTTATTATAAAATATTGATAAATGGTATTGCTTTTTGTAGAGTTGCCAAATTTGTATAAAAGCAAGAAACAAAAAGGGGGAGAGTAGAAAATGAGAAAAAACAAAGGAATAACTTTAATTGCACTAATTATAACCATAATAATTCTTTTAATATTAACAGGTGTAAGCATTAATCTATTAATTAAGGGGGATTTATTTGGCAGTGCTGAAAAAGCGGTAAAAGGTACAAACGCAAAAGTCGAAGAACAGCAAGGTATCGTAGATGATTTAATGAATGAATTTGATGAAATAGAAAGAGATTTTTGTTCACATATTTGGAAAGAAGGAAATATTATTACACAACCAACATGTACAGCACCAGGAAAAAAACAAATGATATGCGAAAAATGTGGTAAAATTGTAGAGTTAGAACTATCTGCACTTGGACACAATTTCGTCAACAGAGTTTGTACAAGATGTGGAGAAACTGAAACAGGTTGTACAAATCATACATATGGACCATGGGAAATAATCAAACAACCAACATGCATTCAAGAAGGTACAAAAAAGAGAATATGTACAGTATGTGGAATAGAGCAAATTGAAAAGATACCTGCAACAGGACAACACAACTATGTAAATGGAAAATGTACTATGTGCCAACAGGGACTAGAAATAGGAGCAAAAATAAATTATCATGAATATCTTGGAACAAATGGAAGTACAGTTTCTGCAAGTTATACATCAACAACAGTAGCAAGGGGAAGTTCAAGATCGACAGATTCAAATGCCGTATATTCTGTTGTAAACAATAGTGGGATTGAGTGGATTGTACTTGGCGATGAAAATGGACAAATAAAGATAACCACAAAGGATATTGTACAACCAACATCAGGTGGATACAACAGTAATCAAACTAAATACATGCTATTTGGGGCAAAGCAAGAATCATATGCAAACTTTGTAAATGAGTTAAACAATGCAAGTGCAGTATATGGAAAAGGAAAATATGCAGATTCTAGTAAATATAATATAACAGGAATAGGTGCTACAGGAGGAAGAAGCTTTACAATGGAAGATTTAGGATATACAAAGTCAAGAGTAGCCACATATAAATATGTAAAAAGCGGTATATCTTTAGAACAATTTAATATTAGAACAGAGCAATCATTAGTTAATACAGGTGATAATAAACCTTTTTACTTTATGTCATTAGATGCAAATACTTCAATGGCAGAAACAGAGCAAGGTCATCAATGGAATGAACTAGGAAATCAAGAAACAGTAACAATATATGATTACAAATACAGTGGAAGTAAAACTCTGCCAACAACAGTAGTTAAAGCAAATGCAGAATATGGATTAGCATCACGTTATATAAGACACTCAAAAACGATTACAGCTTACTATGATATATACTACATAGATAGTAATGGTTCAGAAGCTTATGTTGATCTATATTCTTCAAACCCAGCTGACGCCAGTACAACTGCTCAAGATACTCGGACCAGCATATTCTTTTGGCGTTCGTCCAGTGGTATATTTGCAATCAAATATAAAATTATCATATGATTCAGCAAGTGGGTATACAATTATTGAATAACAAATTGTAGAAATACTTTTAGTATAAAAGAAAAGGAAAAGATAAAAATGAGAAAAGACAAAGGTATAACACTAGTTGCGTTAATAATAACAATAATAGTAATGTTAATATTAGTAGCAGTAAGCGTAAATGTCTTAATTAAAAGTGATTTAATGGGAATTGCAGAGAAAACAACAGACAAATACAAAACAGCAGCACAGGAAGAATCAAAAGGTGGAACTATAGAAATTAACGGAAAGAAATATGGTAGCATAGAAGATTATAGAGAAGACAATGAACAATATGATCCCAATGGCTGGGTAATGGCATGGACATGTGCAGATGGAGGAAACTGGAGTGATACAATAGAAGAAGGTGGAACAGCCGAAGGAGATATAGTAGCAAAATTATATAAAACAGGAAACAAAATAACTCCAGGTAATCTAAATTTTGCTGGTAATACATATACATTTAAAGAAGGAGACGAATATAACCTAGTAATTGAAGGCAAAGGTACAATGGGGGATTTAGCAGTAATTGAAAATGGCAATCCAAAGCAAGCAATGGGATGGCAAAAATCTGAATTTATGTATTATTTAGGACAAAGCGATACATGCGTTTGCCCATATATAAATAAAATAATTATTGGAGAAGGAATTAAAAACTTAGGAATTGGGGCAATAAGCAATTGTACATCTTTAACAAAAATCAATTTGCCTCAAAGCTTAGAAACGATAAAGGACTATTCTTTCCAAAATTGTAATAGTTTAGAGGGAATTATCATTCCAAAAAATGTAAAAAAAATAGGAGAGTTTGTTTTTTATAACACTAATATAAAACAAATTATAATTAAGATATTAGCAACTGATGTAAGTATCGGAAATAAGGCATTTTATAATTCTAATTCTAATCTCAAAATTTATGTCCTAAATGATACAATGAAAACTAGAGTAGAAGCTGAAAGCAATGCAAGCACAACAACAGTTGAAGTTGTAACTGAAGAACAGATGAAGTCACTTTAGAGTTTAGTAAAAATTAAGATAGCTCTAAATAAATAATAAACAAAAATCGTTTAAAAAATGAAATAATTTGATAAACGATTTTTGTTTTTATTTACCTCAAAAAATTTAAAAATTTTCCAAAAAACTATATTATTCTTTCTAATTTTTTGATATACTATTTAAAGAAAAAAGAAAGGGATAATTATATGAAACTTAAAATACAAAAAGGAAAATTCATAAGAAATATAATAATTGGAGTAATAGCACTAATAATAGTGGCATTTATAATAAACACAGCACCTGGGTATAAAAGAAACAAATTTCAGAATGTTATAAACCTAGTAATTGGGGACGAGAATGTTACAGAGAAGCTTCAAAAGCCAATTTACTTAGATGAGAACGGAGTTGTATATATATCAAAGGAAGATATACAGCAACTATTAGACAAAACATTTTATTATGATGCAGAGGAAAAATTGCTAATTGCTACATCAGAAGTAACAGTTGCAAGTATGAAACTAAATGAAAAAGAAATTAAAATAGATGGCTCTGTGTTTGATACACTTTACCAAGCAATAGAAGCTGATAATACTGTATATGTGCCAATTAAAAAAGTGGAAACTGTGTATAATATAGAAACAAGTTACTTAGAAACAGAAAAAATAGTTATAATAGATAAACTAAACAAAGGTATGATAAAAGCAGAATGTGATACAGAAACTGATATACGTTTTAAACCAAGAGCATTATCTAAAAAGATTGGAAAGCTTGAAATTGGCCAAACTGTTAGCGCATTTTATACAACAAGCAAGGGCTGGAGATTAATTAGAACAGAAGATGGAATTGTTGGATACGTAAAAGCAAACACATTAACTAATGAATACATACTAAGAAAAGATATGGAACAAGAAGTGCAAACACAAAATATTAATATTAGCCTAAAAGATGGAGAGACAATAGATGTGGATAGTGAAAAAATAGTTATACAAGACTTACTTGAATTAACAAATGATGGCATATTAATAAAAAACACAGAAACTTTAAAAAACAGTGAAAATACTAAAGTATGGGCTAATTTGAAAATTGGAGATGTTGATTTAAGCAATTTTGATGAGAGAACAAAAACAGTAAAAAACATTGCAAGTATAGCTAGAAAAGATGACATAAACGGAATAAACATAATAGCAGATAGTATAGATAAAAACGTAGAAAGATTTATTGTAGAGCTTGCACCAAAACTAAAAGAACGTGGAATAAAGGCAAATCTAGTAATAAACAGTAACAATGAAATAAATACAGAAACATACACAGGAATAGTAAATTACTTAATAACAGAAGTTAAATAAGAGAGGTATAAAAATGAAGAAGATAATAATTATAATAATAGCAGTAATATTAGTAGCAATATTGCTTGCCTTAGGAACATACAAAATATTAACAAAACCAGTTAGCAAAAATATAGAGGAAAAGAAAACTGAAATTCCTCTAGGTAGTGGTACAAGTGCAATTGCGGACATATTAAAAGAAAACAAACTAATAAGAAGCAAAAACGCTTTCAAAATATATGTAAAATTAAATAAAATATCAAACTTCCAAGCAGGTACATATTACCTAAAAGAAAGCATGACACTAAAAGAAATAACAGATATGCTACAAACAGGAATAATGTATGATCCAAACCAAACAACAATAACATACCTAGAAGGAAAGCCAATGTGGTGGCTTGCAGAAACAATAGAAGCAAAAACAAATCATACACAAGAAGAAGTATATGAATTATTAAAAAATGAAGAATACTTAGATACACTAATTGCAAAATATTGGTTCCTAACAGATGAAATTAAAAATACCGATATTTACTATTCACTAGAAGGATACCTATTTCCAGATACATATGCAATAGCAAATAAAGACGAAAAAATAGAAGATATTTTTGGAAAAATGCTAGATAAAATGGAAGAAGTTTTAGATCCTTTCAAAGAAGAAATAGAAAACAGTAATTACACAGTTCATGAACTATTAACACTTGCTTCAGTTGTAGAAACCGAAGGAATGAATGATAACGATAGAAAAGATGTAGCAAGCGTATTTTATAATAGACTAAAAAATAATATATCACTTGGAAGTGATGTAACAACATATTACTCAGTAAAAGCAAATATGGGAGATAGAGATTTATACTTAAGCGAAATAAATGCTAAAAACCCATACAATACAAGGGGACCAGGAATGGAAGGAAAACTACCAGTTGGACCAATTTGTTCAATTGGAAAAGCAAGTATAGAAGCTGCAATAGAACCAAACACAACAGACTACTTATTCTTTGTAGCAGATAAAAACGGAAAGCTATATTTCACAAAAACAAATGCAGAACACGAGCAAATTATAGAAAAATTGCAAAGTGAGGGAATGTGGTACGAATATTAAAAACAAAAACGCCCAAAATAATTTTGGGCGAAACTTTTAAATAAATAAATTCAAAAAACCTAAAGATAAAGAAATTAAAAATGATTTAATGGAAATTCTAATGCTCTTTTTAAACATAGTTTGAGCAACAAGTAAGCCATGAGGTTTTAACTCAACAAGTGCAGTACATTCAACTTCACTTTCTTGAGCTGGAACAGATTGATTATCTAAAGATTGTTCATTTTTAATAAAACTATTAAAACTTTGAAACTCAAGAGTATCAACATTTTCAAAAACTTCACTATTATTTAAAGAACTTTCTGTATCTTCGTCATTGTTTAAAATATCTTCAATAGATAATTCTTCTGGTTTGTTATTTAATTCAATGTCTGTGATGTCTAAAGGTGAGAAAATTAGCTTATCCATATAAATCACATCCTTAAATCTTTAGTAAAAATATGTTAAATTGATTATAACATTATAAAAATAAAAAAGCAATAAAACAGAGAAATTTGTATAAATTAGGGAGGAATTTTTATGAAAGAAGAAATATTAAAAAAAGTTGACCATACTTTACTTAAACAAACATCAACATGGGAAGACATAAAAAAACTATGTGATGATGCAATAAAATGCAATACTGCATCTGTTTGCATACCACCATGCTTTGTAAAACAAGCAAAAGAATATGTAGGAGACAAAATGAAAATCTGCACAGTAATAGGTTTCCCAAATGGATATAATTTAACCAAAGTTAAAATGTATGAAACAGAGCAAGCAGTTGAAGATGGCGCAGATGAAATAGATATGGTAATAAATGTAGGCAAATTAAAAGAGAAAAATTACGACTATATCTTAAATGAGATAAATGGAATAAAATCAAAATGCAATGGAAGAATTTTAAAAGTTATAATAGAAACATGTCTTTTAACAGAAGAAGAAAAGATAAAAATGTGTGAAATAGTATCTCAATCTGATGCAGACTATATAAAAACATCAACAGGCTTTAGCACAGGTGGAGCTACATTAGAAGATATAGAGCTATTTAAAAAACACATGAAAAATGGCAAAAAAATTAAAGCAGCTGGAGGAATAAAGAATTTTGATGATGCAGAAGAATTTGTTAAAGCAGGTGCAGATAGATTAGGAACAAGTAGACTAGTTGCTGAAATGTTAAAATAAAAGTATAAAACCCTTTTTATTGGTAAAAATATGAATAAATTTACCAATAGAGAGGGTTTTTATTTTGAAATGTTATAAATACTTAAATCTAAAAGGTGTAACCTTAGATAAAGAACAATTGCAAAACTATATGGAAAAAATCGCTGTAAACTATGAAATAGATATGAAAAGCGACGTAGAAACATATCCAATTAATAGATTAATGGATAACTATAATTTCATACAAATAACATATAACACTTTGAATGAACATATTAAAAACAATATAGGCATATATCCCGCAGGAGAGTGGCTTTTAGACAATTTTTACATTATAGAAGAAACCGTAAAAAACATTAAAAATGACCTAACCAAGAAAAAATATAAAAACTTTCCAGGGATAAGCACAGGAACATATAAAGGCTTTGCAAGAATTTATGTGCTAGCCTCAGAAATAATATCATATACAGATAGCAAAGTAGATGAAGAAACTTTAACTTTAAGCTTATTAGCATATGAACGTAGAAAAACACTTAGTATGGAAGAAATATGGAATTTACCAATATTTTTAAACATTGCAATTATAGAGAACATAAGAGTAGTATGCGAAAAAATAATGGTAAGCCAAATACAAAAATACAAAGTAGAGGAAATAGTAGAAAGATTAGTAGATAAAAAAGAAAACCATAAACAGCAGTATAAAAAGATAAGAGCAAATACAAAAATGTATAAAAATTCAAGCTTCCCATTTATTGAATACATGTCTTATAAACTAAAAAGATATGGTAAAACTGGAAACGCATATTTAAACATATTAGAAGAACAGGTAAACAAGCTAGGTCTTACAGTTTCAGAGGTTATTAGGAAAGAACATTTTGATATAGCAATTCAAAAAGTTTTAATAGGAAATAGCATAACAAGTATACGACAAATAAACAGAATAAACTTTTTAAGCCTATTTGAGGAGATAAATGGAGTTGAAGATTTATTAAGGCAAGACCCAGCAGACGTTTATAGAAAGATGGACTACAAAACAAAAGAATGTTACAGGAATAAAATTAAAAAGCTATCACAAAAAACAAATATGTCTGAAATATATATAACAAAAAAAGTTTTAGAACTAGCACAAAAAGCAAAACAGCCTAAAAAACAGCATATTGGCTATTACCTAATAGATAGAGGCGAAAATTTATTAAACAATAAACTTGGAATAAAGAAAAAAAGAAAAACACAAAAGCCTACCGCCTATATAGCTAGCATATATATATTTACAATCATTTTTAGCATATTAATTGGTATATACGTTTTCTATAAAATAAACTTACCTGTTGCAATACTTGCAGTATGCCTTTCAGTAGTACCAGTTTCCGAAATATATATTCAAGCTTTAAACTATATATTAGGAAAGTTTGTAAAACCAAAGCCATTACCAAAGCTTGCTTTTCAAAATGGAATACCAGAAGAATATAGCACAATGGTAATAATTCCAACAATTGTAAACAGTAAAGAAAAAGTAATAGAATTGTTTAAGAAAATTGAAGTATATTATTTAGCAAACAAAGAAGAAAACCTGTATTTTACACTATTACGGAGATTGCACATCATCAAAAAATGAAATAGAACCTTTTGATAAAGATATAATAGAAGAAGGAATAAAACAGGCAAAAAGACTAAACGAAAAATATGTAAAAACAGGAGAAAAAGAAAAGTTTTACTTCATATATAGAAACAGAGTTTGGTGTAGAGGAGAAAAATGCTACTTGGGTTGGGAACGAAAAAGAGGTATGATATGCCAATTTAATAGTTTCATACTAACAGGAAAAGATGAGTTTAGAGTAAACACAATAAAGAATAAATTAAACATTAAGTATGTAATAACACTAGATGCAGACACAAACTTAAGCCTTGGTACAGCAAAAGAACTTATAGGAGCAATGGCACACATATTAAACACCCCAGTTATTGATAAAAGAAAAAACATAGTAATAGATGGACATGCACTTATACAGCCACGTGTAGGTGTAGACCTTGTTTCAAGCAGAAAAAGTCTATTTGCTAAAATTTATGCAGGAGCAGGTGGAACAGACTCATATACAAATGCAATTTCAGATGTTTACCAAGATAACTTTGGAGAAGGAATTTTTACAGGAAAAGGAATATACGATTTAGAGCTTTTTCATAAAATATTATGTAATGAAATACCAGAAAACACAGTGCTTAGCCACGATTTACTAGAAGGCAGTTATTTAAGATGTGGGCTAGCAACAGATATTCTAGTATTAGATGGGTTCCCATACAAATATAGTAGCTATATAGCAAGGAACCATAGATGGATAAGAGGAGACTGGCAGATAGCAAAATGGATTACAAATGTAATTACAATAAGAGATAAAACAAAGAAAATAAACCCACTAAACACTCTTTCAAAATTTAAAATTTTAGATAATTTAAGAAGAAGTTTAATTACAGTAACAGTTGCATTATTGTTATTGGTTTCTTCTATTTTAAAAATATTAAACCTCCCAAGTGCAGTAATTGCAATACTTGCATTAATTGCTTTAGAAGCACCAACAATTCTAGATATAATTAACTATATTATTTTTAGAAAAAATGTAAATTCAGAATTTATATCAGCACATAAAAACATTTTAAAATCTATAAGTGGAATAAAAGCAAGCATAATAAGAGGTTTCTTAGAACTAGCTGTTTTACCAAGTAAAGCATATAGCAATTTGAATGCAATTGTAAAAACAATATATAGGGTAAATATATCAAAACAAAATTTACTTGAATGGATGACATCAGAAGAAGCAGAAAGGCAAAGCAAGAACACAATATCAGCATACTATAAAAGTATGTGGGCAAACATTCTCTTTGGAGCTTTACTGCTAATTGTAGGAATTATAAGAACTGATGTAGCATTCCTAATATTTGGAGCAATATTTATTTTTGCACCAGTAATAATTTGCTATATAAGCCAAGAAGAAAAGGAAGAACAAGCAGTACAGAAAATTACTAAAAGAGATGTAAAATATTGCTTAGAAGTTGCTAAAAAAACATGGAAGTTTTTTGAAGATAATATAAACCAAGAAAACAACTTCCTACCACCAGATAATTACCAATTGGATAGAAAAGAAAAAATTGCACATAGAACTTCGCCAACAAATATTGGGCTAGGCTTACTTGCAGTTTGTTCAAGCTACGACTTGGGCTTTGTAGACCTAAACAATGCCATAGATTTAATACAAAAAATGATTACAACAATAGAAAACCTGCAAAAATGGAATGGGCATCTATATAATTGGTACAATACAAAAACGCTAGAACCACTAGTGCCAAGGTATGTATCAACAGTAGATAGTGGAAATTTTATACGGATATTTATACACATTAAAGCAGTTTTTAATTGAAAATCAAACAGATAAAACAACAGACATTATAAACTCAATAGATAATATAATTAAAAATACAAATTTTAGTGTTCTATATGATGAAAAGAAAAGAATATTCTCAATAGGTTACAATGTTGAAGAAAATAAACTAACAGACTCATATTATGACTTACTAGCATCAGAAGCAAGGCAAGCCAGCTTAATTGCAATAGCAAAACAAGATGTACCAGTAAAACATTGGAGCAGTTTAAGTAGGACTTTAACTAGCTTAAATAGATACAAAGGACTTATATCATGGTCTGGAACTGCATTTGAATATTTAATGCCAAATATAAATATAAAAACTTACAAAGGAAGTTTATTAGATGAATCTTGCCGTTTTATGCTAATGAGCCAAAAAGAATATGCTAAAGAGCTAAATCTTCCATGGGGAATATCAGAAGCAGCTTTTAACCTAAGAGATTTTAACAACAACTATCAATATAAAGCCTTTGGAATACCATGGCTTGGGCTAAAAAGAGGACTAGAAGAAGATATGGTGGTATCGCCTTATGCAATATTCTTAAGTCTAAAATATGCCCCAGTAGAAGCAATATATAATTTGCGACAATTAGAAAGACAAGATATGTATGGAGAATATGGCTTTTATGAATCAATAGATTACACTATATCAAGGTTGCAATATGGTAAAACTTATGAACCAGTAAAAACATACATGGCACACCACCAGGGACTAATTTTACTTTCAATAAATAACTTAATTAATAATGAAATACTAGTAAAAAGATTTAGTTCAAACCCAGAAATAGAAGCAGTAGATATATTACTTCAAGAACGCATGCCAGAAAAAGCAATAATTACAAAGGAAAAGAAAGAAAAAGTACAAAAACTAAAATTAAAAGATTACGAAAATTATAGCGAAAAAGTATATACAAAATTAAATACAAACCTAAACACATCAAATGTAATTTCAAATGGAAAATACACCATAGTTTCTACTCTGAAAGGAACAGGGTACAGCAAGTATAAAAACTTATTAATAAACAGATACAAAGAAACAGCAGACTATAGCCAAGGAATATGTTTTTATATAAAGAACCTAAACACAAAGCAAATATATTCAAACCTACCAGAAGGCAAAGGAAAGGTAACATTTGCACAAGATAAAACAGAATACAAAAAAATAGAAGGTAGTATTGAAGTAAAAACCAAAATAACAGTAGCACCAGAAGAACCAGTAGAAATAAGGAGATTAAGCCTAAAAAACAATGGAAATAATGTAGAAACACTTGAGGTTACAAGTTACTTCGAACCAGTATTATCAACAGATATACAAGACTATGCACATACGGCATTTAACAACTTATTTTTAATATTCAAAGAAATAGGAAACGGAAATATTTTAATAAAAAGAAAAAAACGTGGACCAAAGCAAAGAGATATTTATGCAGGTGTAAGCCTATACACAGAAAGTGAAACAATAGGAGATGCACAATATGAGATAGATAAAGAAAAATTTATAGGAACAGGCAATTTAAGAATGCCAGAAGCAATAAAAAATTCAAAACCATTTTCAAAAAGTTTAGGTTTAGTTACAGATCCAGGACTTGCAATAAAGAAAACTATAAAAATAATGCCAGGAGAAACTGCAAGATTAGACTTAGTAATATCAGCAGGTTTTGAAGAAGAACAAATATTAAAATTAATTAGTAACTATTCAAATGAAAAAACAATAAGCAAGGTATTTGAATTATCAAAAGCTAAAACAGAGGCAGAAACAGTATATCTAGGGCTAAAAGCAAGTGACATAGAAAAATATCAAAAAATGCTTGGTTACCTTATATTCCAAAACCCAATGAGAAAAGAGGTAATGGCAAAACTACCTAAAAGAGTATATTCGCAAAGCGAATTATGGAAATATGGAATATCTGGAGATTTACCAATCTTGCTTGTTAAAATAAAAGATGTAAACGATATGCATGTAATAAAAGACACTCTAAAAGCAATGGAATTTTTTAGAAGCAAAAACATCAAAATAGATTTAGTAATATTAAACGAAGAAAAGAATAGCTATGAGCATTTTATACAGTTTGAAATAGAAAACGAAATACAAAACAAACAACTAGCATTCCTAAAAAATACATTTGGTGGAATATTTGTAATAAATGCAAAAGAAATAACAAAGGAAGACTTAGAACTACTAGAATTTAGAAGTAACTTAAAATTAGATGCATCACTTGGAAATATAGATACCCAATTAAAAGACTTAGAAGAAGAATATCAAGATAGTATAAAAAATATTGGAATTGAAAATAATGATATTTATATGGAAAATGGCGAAATGGAGCTAATAAACGAAGACTATACCAACTTAAAATACTATAACGATTATGGAGGGTTTACAGAGGATGGCTTAGAATACAAAATGAAAATAAGCAATGAAAATAAACTTCCAACAGCATGGAGTAATATTTTAGCAAACCCAAACTTTGGAACAGTTGTAACACAAAACTTAGGAGGCTTTACATGGAGTAAAAATAGTAGGCTAAACAGACTTTCAGCATGGAATAACAGTAGCAATATAGATATTCCTTCTGAAATAATATATATGAAAAACAAAGAAACAGGAAGGGTTTGGAGTCTTAGCCAAAATATAGGTCATGAACCACAAGAGTACCATGTAAAATATGGTTTTGGATATGTTACAATAAAAACAGCAAAAGACCAGATAATACAGAAAATGGAAACATTTGTAGCATTAGAGGATAAAGCAAAAATTAATATATTAAACTTAAAAAACACTTCAGATAAAACAAAAAATCTAAAACTTTTATACTATATAAAACCAGTACTTGGGGAAGACGAAAAACAAACAAATGGATATATAAATGTAGAAACAAAAGCAAATTGCATAACTGCACAAAATCTATATACAGATAATTTCAAAGGAGCTATAACATTTGTTGGAAGTAGTGAAAAGATAGTATCATTTACAGGAAGTAAAGAAGAATTTATAGGGAAGCGGAGATATAACAAAACCAGAAGCATTAGATAAAGTAACACTTGGAAATCAAAATGGGTTAGGAGAAAGTTCATGTATAGCATTAGCATTAGAAGTAAACCTAGAACCATTTGAAAGCAAAGAAATAATACTATCATTAGGTGAAGAAAACAATATGCTTAATGCAAAAGACATGGCATATAAATATTCAAAAATATCAAATGCAAAAGAAGAACTAAACAGAGTAAAAAGATATTGGTATGAACTACTAACACGTGTGCAAGTAAAAACACCATTAGAATCTATGAATATATTATTAAATGGTTGGGCAATTTATCAAACAATAGTCTCTAGGTTATGGGCAAGAACAGGATACTATCAATCTGGTGGAGCAGTAGGCTTTAGAGACCAACTACAAGATACACTTGGGGTAAAATATATAGATGCAGAATTAATGAAAAATCAAATACTAACACAGGCAAAACATCAATTTATAGAAGGAGATGTAGAACATTGGTGGCATGAGGAAACAAATAGAGGAATAAGAACAAGATTTTCAGATGACCTTTTATGGCTATGCTATGTTACAAGCGAATATATTGAATATACAGGAGATAAGAGCTTACTAGATATTGAAATTCCATACTTGCAAGGTGAACTACTAGAAGATGGCGTAGATGAACGATATGATTTGTATTTAGAATCAAAAGAAAAAGGAAACTTATATGAACACTGTATAAAAGCAATAGAAAAATCGTTAAACTTTGGAGAAAATGGTCTACCTAAAATAGGCTCAGGAGACTGGAATGACGGAATGAACACAGTTGGCAACAAAAAAAGAGGAGAAAGCGTATGGCTTGGTTTCTTCCTATATGAAGTATTAAATAGGTTTATTCCAATATGCGAAGAAGTTTCTGATAACGAAAGAGCTAAGAAATATATTGGAATAAGAGATAATTTAAAGAAAGCATTAAACACCAATGGCTGGGACGGAAGATGGTTCAAAAGAGCATTTACAGATGATGGCGAGCCAATTGGAAGTATAGAAAACGAAGAATGTAGAATAGATAGTATATCACAAAGCTGGGGAGTAATATCAGGAGCAGCAGATAATGATAAGAAATATATTTCAATGGAAAGTTTGGAAAATCATTTAATAGACAAGGAAAATGGAATAATAAAACTATTAGATCCACCATTTAATAAAACAAAAATAGAACCAGGTTATATAAAAGCATACTTGCCAGGAGTAAGAGAAAATGGTGGACAATATACACATGCTGCCATGTGGGCAATAATAGCATTTACAAAACTGGGCTTTGGAGATAAAGGACTAGAATATTATAGAATGATAAACCCAATAGAACATTCAAGAACAAAAGAAACAGCCTTAAAATATAAAGTAGAACCATTTGTTATACCAGCAGACATATATGGAGCAGGAAACTTAGCAGGAAGAGGTGGCTGGACATGGTACACAGGTTCAAGTAGCTGGTTTTATAAAGCAGGGCTAGAAAATATTTTAGGGTTGGATATCAAAAACAAAGTTTTAAGAATTAACCCATGTATTCCAAAAGACTGGAAAGAGTACAGCATAAGATACAGATACAAAAACAGCATTTATAATATAAAGGTAAAAAACTATAATGGAAAAAATACAGGAGTGGAAAATTTTTACCTAAATGGAAGAAAAGTTCCTGAAAAAGAAATAATCCTAAATGGAGACGGTGGAATATATGAGGTGGAAATAGAAATGTAAAAACAAAGGAGTTTCAAAGCAGAAACTCCTTTAGTTACTAAACAGAAGGTTATTACAAATATTGTTTCAAATCATCAATATTTTTTTCTTGAAGCCTAACAAAATCAGATAGAATATTTTTAATCTCTTTGTTCATAAAAGAATAGTTATTAAGAAGCTTTGTACCTTTAATAACTCCCATATCATTACCTTGAATAATAAGTTCTGATAATTTAGAATTACTGCTATCATTTGCAGTATTTAGCTGAATACCCATCCACGACATAGCCTTTTGCATGCTAGGAGTATCTTTCATTTCAGCATTATTCTTTACAAGCAATTCCTGAGTTCTATCATAAATATTTTGATATTCGTTATGCTGAGTATTTAATAAATCTTTAAAATCCTCATCTGTAACTTTTTTCAAAATTGTAGTTAATGAATCCATACCCATTTTTGAATTTTGATTAATTTCTCTTAAAATTTCAATATCATTCATATAAAACCTCCATAATACTTAGTATTAGCTAATTATAGAAAATTTATTTAAAAATTAAAGAGAAAAATAAAGCGAAAAATATCAAAAAAAGTCCTAAAAATATTGCATTTTAAATGAATATAATGTAAAATGTTAAAAGATAATTAAAAATTAAAAACAGAAAAAAGGGAGCCATTAAAATGGTAGAAATTATAAGAAAAAATAGAAATTTACTTCTAGTAATAATAGATATTTTAATCATAATAGCAGGCTATATAGCTTCAATGATATTCTTAAGTATAAAGGTTCAACTTGTTTCATTCATAAAGCAAGTTTGCTTATGTGTTGTAATATATGAAATTTTCCTAAATGTATTCCATATGTATCAAAACATGCTCCATTATGAAGTTGGCAAAGACTATGTTAAATATATAATTAGTGCAATATTATCAGTAGGAACAATTACAGTTATAGCAAAAATTTTAGGATTAGAGTATTTAACAATAAAAATGAATTTACTATCTGGTATTTTAATAGCAGGTGTATTTGTTATGTATAGATTAGCAGGAAGATCAATACTTAGCAGAAAAGCAAGTGCAAAATATGGCAATCAAGAAAAAACAAAAGTAAAAGCTAAAAACCTATTAATAATAGGTGCAGGAATGGGTGCAAGAGAAATAATAATAACAATAAAAAACTCAATGAGAGATAGATACAACATTGTAGGAATAATAGATGATAACAAAAACAAATTAAACCACTATATACTAGGCATAAAAGTTATAGGAACTAGATACGAAATACCAAGATTTGCTAAAGAATATGATGTAGACGAAATTTTCTTTGCAATTAACAAAATTGATGCAGTATCAAGAAGAAAAATTCTAGAAATATGTCAAGAAACAGGAGTAAAAACAAGAGTGCTACCAACAACAGAAGAAGTCATAGATAGACAAGGAGCAATGAACAGCTTAAGAAATGTGCAAATAGAAGACTTACTTGGTAGAGATCCAATAGAGCTAGATAATAAGAACATCAAAAACTTAATAAAAGATAAAACAATATTAGTTACTGGTGGTGGAGGTTCAATAGGTTCAGAACTTTGCAGACAAATTATAAAATATAAACCTCAAAACCTAGTAATACTAGATATTTACGAAAACACTTTGTACGATATAGAAAGAGAACTAGAAGCAGACTATCCAACAGCAAATATAAAAGCAATTATAGGCAGTGTAAGAGATAAAGAAAGACTAGAAGAAGTGTTTAACAAATACAAACCAAATGTTGTATTCCATGCAGCAGCACATAAACACGTTCCACTAATGGAAACAAGTCCATTAGAAGCAATACACAATAATGTATTTGGAACATATAATGTAGTTAATTGTGCAGATAAATTTGGAGTAGAAAAATTTGTTTTAATCTCAACAGATAAGGCAGTAAATCCAACAAACATAATGGGAGCATCAAAAAGAGTTTGCGAAATGATAGTACAAACAAAAAACAAAACAAGCAAAACAGACTTTGTTGCAGTAAGATTTGGAAACGTACTTGGAAGCAATGGTTCAGTAATACCACTTATGAAAAAACAAATAGAAAAAGGTGGACCAGTAACAGTAACACACAAAGAAATAACAAGATATTTCATGACAATTCCAGAAGCAGTACAACTAATATTACAAGCAGTAACATATGCAAAAGGTGGAGAAATATTTGTACTAGACATGGGAGAACCAGTAAAAATATATGACTTAGCAGTAAGTTTAATACGTTTAATGGGATATGAACCAAATGTAGATATACCAATAATAATAACAGGTTTAAGACCAGGGGAAAAACTATATGAAGAATTACTTATGGCAGAAGAAGGTTTGGTTTCAACAAAACATGATAAGATATTTATAACACAACCAATGCACCTAGAAGAAAAAGAATTAAACGAAAAACTATATGAATTGGGAAATATAAAATATAATGAGGATTATTCAATTGAAAAAGTAAAAGAAGTGATGGCAAATGTAGTACCAACGTACCATGAACCAGAAGAATAGAAAGGAAGAGGTAAAATGAAAGAAAAAATTTATTTGGCTTCACCACACATGTCTGATGAAGGTTATGAGAAAGAGTATGTAAACGAGGCATTTGAAACAAATTGGATAGCACCACTTGGAGAAAACGTAAATAAGTTTGAGGAAGAATTATGTGCTTATGTTGGAAGTCAAAATGGAGCAGCATTATCTGCAGGAACTGCAGCTATACACATGGCATTAAAAGCAACTGGAGTAGAAAAAGATGACATAGTATTTTGTTCATCACTTACATTTTCAGCATCAGCAAACCCAATTATATATCAAAATGCTACACCAGTATTTATAGATAGTGAAAAAGAAACTTGGAACATGGATCCAGAAGCATTAAAGAAAGCTTTTGAAAAATATCCAAACCCTAAAGCTGTTATTGTAGTACACTTATATGGAAATCCATCTAAAATGGATGAAATAGTTAAGATATGTGCAGAACATAACACAACATTAATAGAAGATGCTGCAGAAGGATTAGGAAGTACATATAAAGGAAAATTTTTAGGTACTTTTGGAAAATACGGAGTGTTTTCTTTTAATGGAAATAAAATTATTACATCTAGTGGTGGAGGAATGCTTGTAAGTAATGATAAGGAAAGAATTGAAAAGGTAAGATTTTGGGTTACGCAAGCAAGAGATAAAGCACGTCATTATCAACATTCGGAAATTGGGTATAACTATAGAATGAGCAATGTTTGTGCAGGTATTGGTAGAGGACAATTAAAGGTATTAGAAAAGAGAGTAGAACAAAAAACTAACATATACAATACATACAAAGAAGCCTTTAAAGACATAAAAGATATTACACTACAACCAGTAGTAGAAAACACAAGACCAAACCATTGGCTTTCATGTATTCAAATAAATGAAAATAGCAATGTGAAACCAATACAAATTATGGAAGCATTAGAAAAGGAAAATATTGAATCTAGACCAGTGTGGAAACCAATGCATATGCAACCAGTATTCGAAAAATATGATTTTATTACTACAAGAACAAACGGAAGCAATGCAGAAGATTTATTCCAAAATGGAGTTTGCTTACCAAGTGATACAAAAATGACAGCAGAGCAGCAAACATACGTAATTGATACAATAAAGAAGCTATTTTAAGATGGAGTGAGAATGAAAAGTGTATGCTAAATATGTGAAAAGAATACTAGACTTTATATTAAGTTTATTAGCATTAATAATTTTAATGCCACTGATGTTTATACTTTGGATATTGATTAGGATAAAACTTGGAAAACCAGCAATATTTAAACAACAACGTCCAGGAAAAAATGAAAAAATATTCACACTTTATAAATTTAGAACAATGACTGATGAAAAAGATGAGAATGGTAATTTACTACCAGATGAAAAGCGCCTTACTAAATTTGGTAAATTCCTTCGTAGTACTAGCTTAGATGAATTACCAGAATTATGGAATATTGTAAAAGGCGATATGAGTATTGTTGGACCAAGACCACAGTTAGTTAAAGATATGGTATTCATGACAGAACAACAAAGAAAAAGACACAAAGTGAGACAAGGTTTGACGGGGTTAGCACAAATAAATGGAAGAAATAATATTACATGGGAACAAAAAATAAATTATGATTTAGAGTATATTAATAATGTTTCTTTTAAAAACGATTGTAAGATAATATTGAAAACAATTGAGAAAGTGTTTAAAAGGGAAAACATAGAAACAGATGGAATGCAAACGGCAGAAGATTTAGGAGACTATTTATTGAGAAATAAAGTAATCGATGAAGTTGATTATCTTACTAAAATTGAAGAAGCTAAAAAAATAATAGAAAGAGGAAGAATTTAATATGGAGTACTTAATATCTATAATTACACCAACATATAACTGTGCCCAATTTATAGGGGAAACCATAAAATCAGTAATTAATCAAACCTACACAAATTGGGAAATGATTATTGTTGACGATGCTTCGAATGATAATACTGAGGAAGTTGTAAAATCTATAAAAGATGAAAGAATTAAATACATCAGATTGAAAGAAAACAGTGGAGCAGCAACAGCAAGAAATATAGCTATGGAAAATGCAAGTGGAAAATTTATGGCATTTTTAGATAGTGATGATATATGGATAAAAGATAAATTGGAAAAACAAGTAAAATTTATGATAGATAATAACTATAATTTTACTTGTACTGCATATGAAAAGATGAATGAAAAAGGAGATAGTCTAAATAAAGTATTCAAACCTAAGAAAAAAGCTGATTATAATAGGATACTATTAGATTGCCCAGTTGGAAATTCAACAGTAATGTATAATGTTAGTAACTTAGGAAAATTCCAAGTGCCTAATATACGAAAAAGAAATGATGATGCGTTATGGCTTCAAATCTTAAAAAAAGAAAAATTTATATATGGAATGCCAGATATTTTGATGAAATATAGAATACGTAACAACTCAATATCAAGCAATAAACTAAGTTTAGTAAAATATCATTGGTATTTATATAGAAAAATAGAACACCTATCAGTAATACGTTCAGTATTTCATATATGTTGGTGGGGAATTATAAAAATATTACATATAAAGTAGGGAGAAGCTAATGAACAAAGTGTGTGTTTGTGGTCACTTTGGCCGGAAACAATAAGTTTTTGGATGGGCAAACAGTAAAAACAAAAAATATATACAATGAGCTTATAAAAAAATATGGAGAAGAAAATATTAGCAAAATAGATACGTTTAATTGGAAAAAACATCCAATAACTTTTATTAGAAAATGTAGAAAAGGACTAAAAAATACAGAAAATCTAATAATTTTACCTGCACACAATGGTGTGAAAGTATTTGTACCTCTTTTTAATTTCTGGAACAAATTTTACCATAAAAAGATTTTTTATGCGGTTGTTGGAGGATGGCTACCAGAAATGCTAAAAATGAAATCATGGCTTACAAAGGAAATAGGAAAACTTTCTAAAGTATTTGTAGAAACAACCAAAATGAAAACAGAATTATTAAAGCTTGGAATTAAAAATGTAGAGATAATGCTTAACTTTAAAAATATACAACCAATAAAGAAAGAAAATTTAAAATATACATATAGCAATCCACTTAAATTATGCACTTTTTCAAGAGTAATGAAGCAAAAAGGAATAGAAGATGCGATTAATGTTGTGAAAAAAATAAATGAGGAAGCTAATGAAACTGTGTATGCATTAGATATTTATGGACAAATTGATAAAAATTATGCAGAGGAATTTGAAAAAATAAAAAATACATTACCATCATATATTAAATATGTTGGATGTGTGGATTCCGAGAAAACAGTTAAAACTTTAGAAAACTATTATTTACTGTTATTTCCGACTAAATTTAGAACAGAAGGAATTCCTGGAACTATAATAGATGCATTATCTGCTGGAGTACCAGTAGTTGCCTCAAAATGGGAAAATTATGTAGATATTTTAACAGAAGGGGAAAATTCGTTTTTATTTGACATGAATGATCCGGATGAATTGAAAAACATATTGGAGCAACTAAAAGATATAAACAAAGTTGTAAGTATAAAGGATAAAACACTAAAATCAGTAGAAAAATTTGACCCCAATAATGCAATTAAAGTATTATATAAAAGTATAGAAAAATAAGGAGAATGCAATTTGAATTACGAAGATAAAATTTCTGAACCTAATAGATTGCTCTGCATAGTTAGTAGCATGGATAGGGGTGGGGCAGAAACATTTTTAATGAAAGTTTTTAGAACCCTAGACAAGAATAAATACCAAATGGATTTCTGTGTAAACAAAACTGGAGCATATGATGAGGAAATAAGAAAAATGGGAGGAAAAATATTTTATATTCCTCCAAAATCCAAAAATTTATTAAAGTCTTTTTTTGCAATAAAGAGAATAGTAAAGGAAAATAAATATAAATCTGTATTAAGGACAAGCCAGCAATCTCTTGCTACACTAGATTTAATAGCTGCCAAAATGGGTGGAGCAAAAAAACTTATATATCGTTCTAGCAATGCTGGTATGACAGAAACAGGAATACATAAAGTAATTAATAAGTTATTTTCATTTTTACCTAAGTGCGTCCCAAATGTGAAATTAGCCCCATCAACAGAAGCAGCAGAATTTGTATTTGGAAAAAAAGCAGTAAAAAATGGAAAAGTTCAAATAATACACAATGGACTTGATTATAAGTTATTTGAATTTAATGAAGAAACAAGAAATGAAATAAGAAAAAAGTTACACCTTGAAAATAAAATGATAATTGGACATGTTGGAAGGTTTAATGCTCAAAAAAATCATGAATTTTTAATTGATATATTTAACGAAATTCACAAAGTAAACGATAGAGCTCATTTACTAATGATAGGAAAAGGCGAACTGGAGGAAAAAATTAAAAATAAAATTCAAATGTTAGAATTAAACGATTATGTTACAATAATACCACCTATATCTAATGTGAATGAATATTATATGGCAATGGATGTACTAGTATTTCCGTCCTTTTTTGAAGGAATGCCTAATGTTATAATTGAAGCACAGGCAACAGGACTTGAGTGTTATGTATCAGATACTATTACAAAGGAAGCAAATATTACAGAAAATATAAAATATATAGAATTGAATAAAAGCGCGAAGGAATGGGCAAATCAGATTTTACAAAAGAAAAATATTCAAAGAAAGGGTTGTAAGCAAGCTTATATTCAAAAGAAATATATGATAGAGCAAGTATGTGAGAATTTTATAAAAAATTGTTATTATTAGTCTATGAAGAATGAAAGGAAGTTTTAGCGTGATTGAAAAAAGATGGAGCTGGCCAACACTTTTATTATATGTGTTACTAGCTGTGTTAATGACTTTATGTGCAAGAAAGTCGGTGCAAGCCAAATTAAAAGATAAGAGAATCAAAATTGGTAAAAGAGAAATACCAAAAAAGTATTTATATTACTTTGTAATATACCTTGTTTTCATAATTTTTTCCTGCTTTAGAGCTGTAACCCAAACAATTGGACGGCTCAGACACAATGACATACATGAAATACTTTAATGAATTAGGATATGTTAAGTTTTTCCAAAATAACAGTTTGATTTTTAATGGATATGAATACATATATTATAATTTAATGTATTTAGTAAGAATACTTGGAGGAAACTATATTTGTTTTGAGTTTATTATTTACTCTGCAATAATAATATCATATATTTATATAATAGATAAGGAAATTCAAGATACAAACGCAACAAGTTTTGTCATACTTTTTTTCATCCCATTACTTCAAAGCTTAAATATTATTAGAAATTGTTTTGTTGCTGCAATTGGATTTATTGCTATGGAAAAAATGAAACAAGATAAATGTATATATGCAATAATTTTAATGATAGTTGCATATTTATCACATTATGTAGCATTAATTCTAGTGGTATTTGCAATTTTCTATAAATATTTTCCAGATAAGTTTATTAACAAGAAAAATGCAATAATAATACCAGTAGTTTCTACAGTAATTAGTATAATTTCTTTCCCAGTTATGATATATTTAATTAAGCATTCTGGCTTTGCAAATTATGCAAATCGCATTCAAATATCGTTGTGGGGATACATTCCAACATTAATACTTTATGGAATGATGTTTTTAGATGATAAGTTTGTAAGCTATGTGAAAGAAAAAGGACATTATATTTTTTATAAAGGTTTCTTCTTTCTGATAGCATTACTGCCAATTACTATTTCTATTAATGTTGCATATAGATTAATGCTATTTTTCGATTTACCTAAATATATACTATACTCTGACTTATACTTGTATTATCGAGAGAAAAATATTGTTAAAAACAAAAAAGTATTTGATATAATAATATTTGTAGCATTAGTCCTTTGGCTTATTTTTAGAATTTATAGAATGTGGAATGGTGCAAGTATAATGCCATATAGAAACATATTGTTTGAAAGGATATAAAAAGACATATGAATAAAATAATTAGTTATATAGTAGAACCAAAAAAAATAATATTATACTTAATGAATAAAAACTATCTTTCATTTATACCAGACGAAACTTTTTTAAAGATGAAATACAAGTTAATGATGGGTACAAAACTTGATTTAGAAAACCCTAAAACATTTAACGAAAAGCTTCAATGGTTAAAATTACATGATAGAAATCCGGAATACACAAAAATGGTTGATAAGTATGAGGCAAAGGAATATGTTGCTAATATTATTGGAAAAGAATATATAATTCCAACACTTGGAGTTTGGGACAAGTTTGACGATATTGATTTTGATGCATTACCTAATGAATTTGTGCTAAAACCAACACATACATCTGGAAATGTGTTTATTTGTAAAGATAAGAGCAAAATTGATTACAAAAAGCTAAAAAAACAAGTAAATAAATGGCTTAAAAGAGACTATTATCGAATTCATAGAGAATGGCCATATAAAAACGTAAAACCAAGAATAATAGCTGAAAAGTATATGGAAAATTTCAATGATGAAGAATTAAAAGATTATAAATTAATGTGCTTTAATAGTAAAGTAAAATTTGCATTTACATGTACAGACAGGTACTCAGAAGATGGATTAAAGGTTACATTTTTTGATTTGAATTGGCATAAACTACCATTTGAGAGACATTATCCGAGTTCAAATAAATATATAGAAGAACCTAAAAACTATGAATTCATGAAAAAACTTGCTGAAGAATTATCACAAGATATTCCTTTTGTAAGAGTAGATTTTTATGAGATAAATGGAAAAATATATTTTGGTGAATTAACATTTTATCCTGGAGCAGGCTTTGAAGAATTCAATCCTGAAATTTGGGATCAAAAAATAGGAGATATGTTAGAACTACCAAAGGAGAAAAAAATTGAGAAGTAAAAAAGCTATTTTAAATATAATTTCATCATTACTGCTACAGATAACAACACTAATTTGTGGTATTATAGTACCCAAAAGTATATTAAATACCCGTTATATGTATTAATAGCTGAAAAAAACTAAAAACTAATTTTCAAAACAGATAAAAAGGAAAAATGGTAGTTGAAAGTAATTACCGAGAAAGTAGGAATAAATGAATTTGATAATTGCAGGTGATGTAGCACCTACATCAACAAATAAAAGTATATTTGAAGACAAATTAGATAAAAAGATAGATAAAAACTTTTATGATATATGGAAAAAGAGTGATTATAGAGTATTTAATTTAGAATGTCCAATAATCGAAAATGGAAAACCAATTTTAAAATTTGGTCCAAACATTTCTTGCTCAAGTAATTGCATAAATGGGATTAAATCTTTAAAACCAGATTTAGTACTTCTTGGCAATAATCATATTAATGACTATGGAACAGATGGAATAAACAACACAATAGAAATACTAGAAAAAGAGAATATATCATATACAGGAATAATTGAAAATTATGAGGATAATAATAAAGGCTTTATATTTGATAAAGATGGAATAAGAGTTGGTGTTTACAATTTTTGTGATAATGAATTTTCTATTGCGACCTTATCAAAGAAGGGGACAAGGGGAGTATCTTTAATTAAAAATTATCAAGAAATAAAACAACTAAAAAAACAAACAGATTATTTGCTTGTTATCTTTCATGGGGGAAAAGAATATTACCAATACCAAACACCAAAATTAAAGGAACTTACAGAGCTATTGGTTGAATTTGGTGCAGATATTGTGATTTGCCAACATTCTCACTGCATAGGAACATATTATAAATACAAGGATTCAACCATTGTATTTGGACAAGGTAATTTCATATTCGATAATAGCAAACATGAGCTAGGAAAAAATTCATTAGTTATCAAAATTAATTTTACAGAGAATGAATATAAAATAGAATATATACCGATTAAAAAGGAAAATGAATTAATAAAAATTGATGATAGTAATACATCAATGGAAGAATTTTTAAAGAGAAGCAACGAGATAAATAAAGATAATAACATATATAAAAAGGTTAGCAATTTCTCAACAGATTTATTAAACAACTACATGGCAATTTTTTCAAAAGTTAATATTGTAAAAAGGATAATAAACAAATTCTTTATAAAGAATTATTATGTTAAGTCATATTCAAAAGAAGAACTTGCCAAGATTTTAAATATTGTAGAATGTGAGGCTCATAGAGAGATGCTAATAGAGGCACTAAAAAACAAAATAGAAAGAGATGAATAACTATGAAAACTGCAATTAAAAATTTTATTTCAGATGCAGTCCCAGAAATAGTGATGATTTTATTAAATCTTGTATTATTAAAATTATTTTACAATAATTTGGGAACGGATGTATATGCCTTATATCAAATATTTTCGCAATTTTTTGCATATTTATTATTAGCAGAAGCGGGTTTTTCAAGTGCTGCTTTGGTATCACTATATAAACCCATAGCAAATAATAATACGGAAGAAATAAATAAAAAACTATCAGGTATAAAGTATGTATTTAATAGAATAGGAATGATTATGATAGGTGTAGGAACCATAGTAGCATTTATCATTCCATATATGATAAAAGATAATACATTTGAAAATGGATATATTTTTATAACATTTATTCTATATTTATTATCAAATTCGCTAAACTACTTTTTTTACACATATAGAATTTTCTACGATGCTAAAAAGCAAAAGTATGTTTCGAATTTTGTATATCAAACTGGAGCGATTTTTAAGTATATTGTTGAAATAATACTACTTTTACTAAAGTGCAAATTTGAATATGTTTTAATTGCTTGTACTATCTGTAATTTACTAACCGATATATTTATGAAATATTATACATTACATAATAATAAGTTTCTAAAGTTAGACAAAAATAACAAGGATACAACAATGTTAAAAGACACCAAAGATATAATGGTTCATAAAATAAGTGGAGTTATAGCAAATAATATTGATATAATTTTAATCTCATCAAATCTGGGATTAAGTTATGTAGCAATATATGGTGCTTATAATTACATTGTAAATGAAATAACAAAATTTACAAGTAAAATTGGAACATCACTTTACTCAATAATAGGAATAGATTATTTTAAAAATGAATCCTTTAAAATAAATAAAAACAAATTTATAGAATATAATGCTTTTATTATATTCTTAGCAACTATTATATGTTCATCTTTGGTATTTGCTTATAATTCATTCATAGAACTATTCTATGGAAAGGAAATGCTAGCACCTAAGTTAGTTGGATATATTTTTATAATACTAATATTTTTAAAGATAATAAGAACAACCTTAAATACTTATACAAATGCATGTGGATTATTCAAAGAGACGAAGGTTTGCACAATAACAGAAGCAATAATAAATTTAGTATTATCACTAATTTCAATTAAATACTTCAAAATGGCTGGAATATTAGGTTCAACCATTATAGCATACATTGTTACCGATTTTATAATTAAGCCAATAGTGGTTAAGAAAAAGTTAGGTATGTTTACATTTAAAGAATTTTACTTGGAAGAAATGAGGAATGTAATTTGTTTTGTATTATTAATATGCTTAAATTCATATTTATTTAAATTTAATGCAAAAAATTATTTTGAATGGTTCTTTATATCTACTGGAATATTTATAATGAATTCAATTTTAAGCTTTATATATTTCAAATTAATAAAAAGGACAACATGGTTTGATAGAATAATAAAATCAATAAGGAGGAAAAATGAAAATTAGTATTGTAATACCTGTATATAATGTTGAAAGATATTTAGCTAATTTACTAGACAGTATTTTAAAACAAACATATAATGATTTTGAGGTAATATTAGTAGATGATGGATCAAAAGATAACAGCTATAAAATAATGGAAGATTATTCTAAAGAGGATAATAGGATAAAAATTTTCAAACAAAAAAATTCAGGACCAGGAATTGCACGCAAAAATGGATATATGCACGCAAAGGGGGATTTATTGTTCTTTGTTGATAGTGATGACCAACTTTATGATGATAAAGTGTTAGAAAAAATAAATGAAATTTTTATGAATAATAATATAGACTTATTATTATTTGAATCTAAGAGAAATCCTGATGATGGAAAAAGGAATCGAGTTATTGAAAAAGGAAATATAGAAAAAGGAATTCATTCAATAAGTGAACTAGATGAATGTGTAGTAGAAGGGTGCTTATGGATGAAAATCTTGAAAAAAGAAAAATTCAAAGAAGATTTCTTTATTGACGCAAATAATTTTGAGGATGGTTATACAACATACAAATATTTAAATGAATGTAATTATTTTTATTATTTAGATGAGCCACTATATATAGTAAATAGACTAGATGAGAATAATTCATTAACAAAAACATTCAGCTTTGAAAAGGCAATCAGGACAGTTGATATAATTATTCAAATAAACCAATTTTCAAAATTAAAAAAATCAGTAGAACTTTTAGCATTAATTTACTATATGACATATGTAAGAAAAATATTTACAATAAAAGGAAATTTGGAAAAAAAAAGAGAACTATGTAAAAAACTACAACAATTAGGAAGAATACTGGATAATGATGCAAAGAAATTATGCAAAGAAAAATTTAAAAGAAAAGCTTACTATTTATATCGAGTTTCTAGAATTTTTATATAAAAAATAGAGTGATAAATATATATTAATGAATTATAAAATAAGAGGAGAAATTAAAATGCAAACATATTTAATCACCGGTGGAGCCGGTTTCATTGGTTCACATTTAGCGGACAAACTTTTAAAGGAAGGCAATAAAGTAATAGTTGTAGATAATTTTTGTGATTTCTATAACCCAAAAATCAAAGAGGATAATGTTAAGCATAATTTGAATAATGCTAATTACACATTAAAAAGAATTGATATTAGAAATAGAGAGGAACTTGCTAAAGCATTTGATGAAGCAAATGTTGATGTAGTTATTCACTTAGCTGCTATGGCAGGTGTTAGACCTTCTATTGATAACCCAATCTATTATCAAGAAGTAAACTGTGTTGGAACACAAAATATTTTAGAGGAAATGAAAGCACATAATGTTAAAAAGTTAGTTATGGCATCTTCTAGTAGTGTATATGGAAATTGCAAGGAAGTTCCTTTTAAGGAAGATATGGTTGTTGATTTTGCAATTAGCCCTTATGCAGCAACTAAAAAAGCCAATGAAGTTATGACACATGTTTACCATAAGTTGTTTGATTTTAATGTTATAATGCTTAGATTTTTCACAGTGTTTGGACCTAGACAAAGACCAGATTTAGCAATTAATAAGTTTACAAGATTAATGTTAAATAATGAGCCAATTCCAATGTTTGGAGATGGTACAACATCAAGAGATTATACATATGTAGAGGATATTGTAAGTGGAATTGAAAAATCTATAGAGTATGTTAATAATAATAAAGATGTATATGAAATTCTAAATTTAGGAAACTCATCACCAGTTTCTTTAAAGGAAATGATAGATACTATTGCAGAAGTTTTAAATAAAACACCAAATATTGAGGAACTACCAATGCAACCAGGAGATGTTGAAAGAACTTTTGCAGATATTTCAAAAGCAAACAGGCTAATTGGATATGAACCAAAAACTTCTTTCAAACAGGGTATTGAAAATTTTGTAAAATGGTATATAATAAACAAAGAGCTATATTAAAATAAATAAGTAGTAATGGAGGTATTTTATGAAAATAGCAATAGCAGGAACAGGATATGTAGGCTTGTCTTTAGCAACATTGTTAAGTCAAAAAAATGAAGTAGTAGCACTAGATGTTATTCCAGAAAAGGTAGAAAAAATTAATAATCGTATTTCACCAATTGAAGATAAGGAAATACAAGAATTTTTTAAAGATAAAAAATTAAATTTAAAAGCAACTTTAGATTATAAAGAAGCTTTTGAAGGAGCAAAGTTTGTTATAATTAGCACTCCAACAAATTATGATGATGTAAAGAATTACTTTGATACATCTAGCGTTGAAGATATTATTCAAAAAGTTAAATCAATGAATATTGAAACAACAATGGTTGTTAAATCAACCATACCAGTTGGTTTTATAAGTGCAATGAAAGAAAAGTATGGAATAGATAATATAATGTTTAGCCCAGAATTTTTAAGAGAAGGTCATGCTTTATATGATAATTTATATCCATCAAGAATTATTGTAGGAGAGAAATCAAAAAGAGCAGAAGAATTTGCCAATCTTTTGAAAGATGCATGCTTAAAAGAAGATGTTCAAATTAAATTTATGAATTCAACGGAAGCAGAGGCTGTTAAACTTTTTGCAAATACATATTTAGCATTAAGAGTAGCATACTTTAATGAATTAGATACTTATGCAGAAATAAAAGGGCTTAATACAAAGGACATTATAGAAGGTGTGTGCTTAGACCCAAGAATTGGAACACATTATAATAACCCATCATTTGGATATGGTGGATATTGCTTACCAAAAGATACAAAGCAATTAAAAGCAAACTATAAAGATGTTCCAGAAAACTTGATAAGTGCAATAGTTCAAAGTAATACTACAAGAAAAGACCATATTGCAGAAACAATTATAGCAAGAAAACCAAACATTGTTGGAATATATAGATTAACAATGAAAAGTGGTTCAGATAATTTTAGATCTAGTGCAATACAAGGAATAATGAAAAGAATAAAGGCTAAAGGTATAGAAGTTGTAGTATATGAGCCAACATTAAAAGAAGACGAATTTTTCAATAGCAAAGTTATAAGAGACTTAGATGAATTTAAAAAGATGTCTGATGTTATAGTTGCAAATAGAATGAATTCAGACTTAGAAGTAGTAAAAGAAAAGGTATACACAAGGGACTTATTTGCTAGGGATTAAAATTGAGGAGGAATGCAAATGGGCAAAGGAAAAAGAATGAAAGAAGATAAAAAATCAATGAAAAGTGGAAATAAAAAAACACCATTATTATTTAAGCTAATAACATTGGCATACTTAGTAATTACAATTATTTTCTTTGTATCAATAATTAAAATGAACATGTTGCCAGGAAAATATGTGCTTATATTTAGCCTAGTGGAGCTTATATTAACAATACTTGTAACATTAGGACTTTGGAAACCAAAGAAACTTTGCAAAACAAATGTAATTTGTACGATTATTGCAATTATACTTTCAGTTGTATACATATTTGCAACAAATTATGCAAATGTAACTATGAAGTTCTTGAAAAATATGGTTAAAGAAGCATTAGAAACAGAGGAATATTATGTAGTTGTTCAAAAAAACAGCCAATACAATAAACCAATAGACCTTAAAGGTAAAGAAATTTTAATGTTCAAAATTGAAGAAGATGTTAAAAAGGATATTATAGATAAAGCAAAGGCAACACTTGTAGAAAAAGAAAGCTTGTCAGAAGTAGGAAGTAACTTAATAGAAGGATATGCAGATGCAATAGCTGTTAGTTCATCACAATATGATATGCTGGATGAGGAAATAAAGGATTTTAAAGCTAATACTAAAATAATTCATACTTCTACTCATGTAATTAAAACAGCAAGTATAGATGATACACAATCAAGATACAATGTTGAAGGTAAAGCTTTTAACATATATATTACAGGAATAGATACATCAGGAAATATAAGCAATGTTGCAAGAAGTGATGCAAATATTATTGCTACAGTAAATCTAAATACACATGAAATACTACTTACATCAATACCTAGAGATTACTATGTTACTCTTCATAGATATGGTGCAAAGGATAAACTAACACACTCTGGTATATATGGAGTAAACGAAACAGTTACAACAGTTGAAGATTTATTAGATATTGATATAAGCTATTATGTAAGAGTAAACTTTACAACAGTAATTAAATTAGTAGATGAACTTGGAGGAATTGAAGTAAACTCAGATTATGCTTTTACTGCGAATGGAACAAATTATAGTTTTAAGAAAGGTATTAATTACTTAAATGGAAAGGAGGCTCTAGCCTTCAGCAGAGAAAGATATTCATTTGAAGATGGAGATAATCAAAGGGTTAAAAATCAACAAAAAGTAATATCTGCAATTATAGATAAGGTAACAAGTAGCACAACAATATTAACCAAATACACAAGTATATTAAATGCATTAGAAGGAAGCTTCCAAACAAATATAGGTCAAGATGAACTAAGTAAAATTGTAAAAGATCAATTAAACTCAATGCCATCATGGACAATAAAGAGTAATTCTCTAACAGGAACAGGAGATTATGCTTCAACATACTCAATGGGAAGTCAAGAACTATATGTTATGAGACCAGATGAAACATCAGTAAAAACAGCAACACAAAAAATTAATGAAGTTTTAGGTAAATAAACCAATAAAAAGTAGTGGCAAACAAGCCACTACTTTTCGTGCAAATAAACTTGTAAAACTATTGCAATAAAGCTAAGTTTAGTATATAATTATTTGTGATATTTTAGGAAAGAAGGGGAATAAATGTCTAACAAAATTTATTCTATTGATGAATTAAAAACAATATTAGCAAAAATTTTAAAAGATACAGTAGTTGAAAAAGCAATTCTATTTGGCTCTTATGCAAAAAATTGCCCAACGGAAACAAGCGATATAGATTTAATAATTGATAGCAACGGTAAATTATTAAACATTAATTTTTATGGCTTGCTTGAAGAATTAGTAGAGCAACTAAATAAAAACATAGATTTATTTGAAATTACAGAAATTCAAAAAGATAGTGACATATATAAAAATATACAAAAAGAGGGGGTAGTTTTATATGAAAAGTAAGGACAGAATTCTAATACAAAAAATAATTAGATACATAGAAGATGTAGAAACATATATAGAAGGAATGGAAGCAATTAATTTTTTAGACGATAAAAAGACTATTACAGCGTGTGCTTTTACCGTATCTCAAATTGGAGAACTAGCAAAGGATGTAAGTGATGAAACTCAAAATAAATATGATAATATTCCATGGAAAAGCATTAAAGGTATGAGAAATAGAATTGTGCATGATTATGAGAATGTTGATTTATCTGTTTTGTGGGGAACTATAAAGAACAGTTTACCAGAGTTAAAAAACGAATTAAAAGAAGTTTTAATAAAAGAAATTGAGAACATATAATGTTTAGGAAAGAAGGAAATATTATGGGGTTGGAATTGAAGGATGTTTGCAAGAGCTTTGGCACTAAAGAAGCGGTTAAGCATTTAAGCCTTACAATAGATAAGCCAGGTGTTTATGGACTTTTAGGTACAAACGGTGCAGGAAAAACAACAACAATAAGAATGATATTAGGAATAATAAAAAGAACTTCTGGAACAATTACTTGGAACGGAAAAGAAGTTACAAGGGAAAACGTAAACTTTGGATATATGCCAGAAGAAAGAGGAGTATACCCAAAAACAAAGATTTTTGACCAACTAATGTACTTTGCAAGACTTAAAGGAATGAAAGTAAAAGAAGCTACAGAGGCAATAGATTATTGGTTAAAAAGATTAGATATGGAAGAATACAGAAACATGCTTGCTGAAAAGCTATCAAAGGGTAATCAACAAAAAATTCAATTCATAATAGCTGTAATGAATAACCCAGAATTAATAGTTTTAGATGAACCTTTTAGTGGCTTAGACCCAGTAAATACAGAAATGCTTAGCAAGGTTGTAGAAGAACTTGTAAACAAAAATAAATACATAATAATGTCTAGTCACCAGATGTCATCAATTGAAGAATTTTGCTCTAACCTAACTATACTAAATAGAGGAAACACAGTTCTACAAGGAAACTTAGAAGAAATTAAAGAAAGCTATCCATCAGAAAAGATAGAAATTATAAGTAAAGATAATATTGAAGAATTAATCAAAAATCAAGGTTTAGAAATATTAGAAAACAGAGAAAACCACTACATAGTTAGAATTAAAGAACAAACAGAAGGACAGAATTTATTTAAGAAATTAGCAGAAAACAATATAAATTTAAGTAAGTTTGAATTTAAAAAACCTACTTTAAATGAAATTTTCATAGAAAAGGTAGGTGCATAAAATATGAGAAATCTTGGCGTTGTAACATCATTTACAATTAATGAAATGGTAAAAAGAAAATCATTTATAATTTCTACAATAGTAATTTTACTAATGATAGTTATTGCATTTAATATACCAAATATAATGCAGAAGTTTGATGCAAATGGAAATGAGAACTTATTAATCTTAGACCCAGAGAACTTATTTGAAGGACAAATTGAAAACTTAAATGAACTTAATTTAGGATACCAATTTAATGTATTAAATGAAGATTTAAGCGAAGATGAAATAAAACAAAAGGTTGAGAATGATTTTGATGCATGCATTAAATTTACAAAAGGTGAAAATGCTAATGTTAAAATGGAATATATAGTTGAAAGTGCAGCGATGAACTATGGAGAAATTCCACAAACTCTAGTTGCAACATTTACAAACCTATATAGTAATGTTCAAATTACAAAATTAAACTTAACACCAGAACAGTTACAAGCAATAGAACCACAATTTGAAACAAGCCTTGTCGAAACAGATGAAAATGCAGCAAAAGGAAATGTATTTATAATGATGATGATATCAATAGTACTATTCTATGCAGTATTTTTCTGTGCGGGTCAAGTTTCAACAGCAATTACAACAGAAAAAACATCTAAAATAATTGAAACACTTGTTACATCAACAGATTCTAAAACAATAGTACTTGGAAAAACAATAGGTATTGGTATAGTTGGGCTAATACAAGTAATACTAATGATAGTTGTAGCACTTGTTTCAGCAAAATTTTGCATGGACCCAGAAGTGTTAAATTCAATATTTGATGTATCAGCAATAACACCAACACTATTTATTATAACTTTAGTTTACTTCTGCTTAGGATATGGACTATATTCATTATTCTTTGCATTAACAGGAGCAACAGTAAGTAAACCAGAAGATGTGCAATCTGCAAATGGTCCAGTAAGCTTTATTGCTGTAATAGGCTTTTACTTAGCATATTTCTCAATGATGAACCCAAGCAGTGAATTAAATAAAGTTGCAGGAATAGTTCCAATATCATCACCATTTTGTATGCCACTTAGAATAATGATGGGCACAGCAACAACTAGCGAAATTTTAATATCAATTGCAGTATTAGTTGTTTCAACAATTTTAGTAGCGATGATAGCAATAAAAGTATATTCATCAACAATTTTAAACACAGGTGCAAAACTTAGCTTAAGAGATGCTATAAAAATGGCAAAAGAAAATAAAGAATAGGAGAGATTTAAATGATTAAAAAAGTTGCAATTATTACAAATGGGGGCGATTGCCCAGGACTAAATGCTGTTATAAGAGCAATAGTAAAAACAGCAGAAACAAACGGAGTAGAATGTTATGGCTATATTGAAGGATATAAAGGACTTTACAAAAATGAGTATATTAAATTAGAATCAAATGGAAGTGCTTCTGGATTATTACACAGAGGTGGAACAATAATTGGTTCATCAAATAGCACAAACCTTTTCAATTTAAAGGTTGAAGAAAACGGACAAACAATATATAAAGATGTTTCAGATGAATGTATAGAAAATGTAAGAAAAGCAGGATTTGATTGCATTTTTACATTAGGAGGAGATGGAACACAAAAATCTGCAAGAGACTTTTCAACAAAAGGATTAAATATAATTGGCGTTCCAAAAACAATAGATAATGATGTAGCACATTGTGAAATAACATTTGGATATAATACAGCTGTATCAGTTGCAACAGAAGCATTAGATAGATTGCATTCAACAGCAGAATCACATCACAGAGTAATGGTACTTGAAGTAATGGGACGTTACGCAGGTTGGATAGCACTAGAATCTGCAATAGCAGGAGGTGCAGATGTAGCCTTAATTCCAGAAATTCCATATGATATAAACAAAGTTGTTGAAAAAATAAATCAAAGAAGAGCAGCAGGTAAAAAGTTTAGCATAGTAGTAGTATCTGAAGGTGCAAAACCAAAAGATGGAGAAATGGTAGTTAAGAAAACATTAGATGACGGAAAAGGACTAGACAACGTACGTTTAGGTGGAATTGGAGAAAAAGTAGCAGAAGATATAGAAGCTTTAACAGGAGTTGCATCAAGAAACACAACCTTAGGATATGTACAAAGAGGTGGAACACCAACTGCATTTGATAGAGTATTATCAACAAAATATGGATACAAAGCAATGGAACTTGCATTAGCAGGAACATTTAATGTGTTAGTAACATTACAAGGCGGAAAGCTTGGATATGTACCACTAGAAGAAGTAGTAGGTAACAACAAGGAAATAGGTGCAAGATCAGGTGGAACAGCAAACACAAATATAAAAACAATACAACCAGATGATGACCTAATGAAGGTAGCAAGAAACTTAGGAATATGTGTAGGAGATTAATTGGAAGGAGAACAAAATGATAGACTTTAAAGAAAATATAGCACAAAAAATATCTGAAGTTACAAATATTGATAAAGAAGAATTAAAAACATATATAGAAATACCACCAAATAGCGATTTAGGGGATTATGCATTTCCATGCTTTAAATTAGCCAAGAGTTTAAGAAAAGCACCACCAGTAATTGCAAGCGAAATTAAAGAAGCAATAAAACTTGATGATGGAAGTATAGAAAAAATTGAAATTGTTGGTGGATATCTGAATATATATATAAATAAAGCATCACTTGCAGAAACTGTTTTAAAAGAAGTTGCTCAAAAGCAAGAAAAATATGGGTCAAGTAATATTGGTATGGGCAAAAATGTGGTAATAGATTACTCAGCACCAAACATTGCAAAACCATTCCACATAGGACATTTACGTTCTACAGTAATTGGAGGAGCTTTATACAAAATATATAATTTCTTAGGATATAACAGCGTTGGAATAAACTATTTAGGAGACTGGGGCTTACAATTTGGTAAAGTAATGGCAGGTTATGATATGTGGAAAGATGAATATGACTTTTCACAAAGTGAAATTCAAGCAATTTTAAAAATCTATGTGAGATTTTGCCAAGAGGAAAAGGAAAAACCAGAACTTACTGAACTTGCAAGGGAATACTTCAAACGACTAGAAGATGGAGAAGAAAAAGAAGTAGAAACTTGGAAATGGATAAGAAGAATAAGCCTAGAAAATTATCAAAAAACATATAATTTATTAAATTCAAAATTTGATTCATATAATGGCGAATCATACTACAATGATAAAATGGATGCAGTTGTAGATGAACTAAGAGAAAAAGGTTTGCTAAAAGAATCTGAAGGAGCACAAGTTGTTGATTTATCTGAATATGATATGCCACCATGCATAATAATTACATCAGCAGGAACAACAATTTATGCAACAAGAGATTTAGCATCATTAAAAGATAGAATAAATAAATACGACTTTGATAAAGCAATTTATGTAGTTGGAAATGAGCAAAGATTACATTTTAAGCAAGTATTCAAAGTACTTGAATTAATGGGATACCCAGAATATGCAAGAAAATGCGAACATGTACCATTTGGCTTAGTTGTAGATAAAGATGGAGAGAAAATAGGCTCAAGAAAAGGAAACTCAATATTCCTAGAAGACATATTAAAAGAAGCAATTCAAAAGGTTGAAAAAATAATAGACGAGAAAAACCCAGGCTTAGAAGATAAAGAAGAAGTAGCAAGAAAAGTTGGTGTTGGAGCAATAATATTTAATGATTTATCAAATAGCAGAATTAAGGATGAAATATTTGACTGGGATATGTTGCTTAACTTCCAAGGAGAAACTGGACCATACATTCAATACATATACGTTCGTACAAGAAGCTTATTAGAAAAAGCAGGATATGTACCTGATTTGGAGAATATTAATTTTAGCAAACTTCAAGAAAAAGAAGCAGTTGAAACACTAAAACTATTATATAGATTTAACGAGTTTGTAACATTAGCTGCAGATAAAAACGAACCATCAATTATTTCAAGATACTTAATAGATGTGGCACAAAACTTTAGTACATTTTATAACGAACATAAAATAATAACAGAAGATAAAGCTGTTCAAGACGCACGTTTAGCACTAACATATGCAGTAGGAACAGTATTGAAAAGTGGCGTAACGCTATTAGGTATGGAAATGCCAAATAAAATGTAAGGAGGAAATTTTAATGAAAGCAATTGAACTAAAACACCCATTAATTGAACACAAACTAGCAATATTAAGAGACAAAAAAACAGGAACAAAGGAATTTAGAGAGATAATTTCAGAACTTGGAGAAATGCTTTGCTATGAAGCGATGAAAGATGCAAAAATGTATGAAACAGAAATTGAAACACCAATGGAAAAAATGAAAACAAGAAAAATAAATGAAGAAAACTATGCATTTGTGCCAATTTTAAGAGCAGGAACAGGAATGCTAGATGGTATAATAAATATGATGCCAAACGCAAAAATAGGACATATTGGAATGTACAGAGATGAAGAAACATTTAAACCAAATGTATATTTCTTCAAAGTTCCAAAGGGAATAGAAAATAGGGAAGTACTAATTTTAGATCCAATGCTTGCAACAGGTGGTTCAGGACTAGATGCAATTGAACTACTAAAAGAAAAGGGAGTAACAAAAATAAAATTCTTATGCATAATAGCCGCACCAGAAGGAATAAAGGCAATAGAGGAAAAACATCCAGATGTACAAATATACTGCACAGCAATAGATAGACAATTAAACGAAAAAGCTTACATATTACCAGGCTTAGGAGATGCTGGAGACAGAATCTTCGGAACAAAATAGATTAGAAAATTTTGAGCCAAGTTACTTAAAATATTCAGGAAAATTGTTGAAAAATACCAGTTTATTTGATGTACTATAAAAAGCATAGGTATAAAATATACCTTGAAATTTTAAAAGTAGGAGGAATGAAAATGATTAGCACAAATTTAAAAATACTTACTAATGTTTCTATTTCAACTATTAGTGCTGGAATTAATGCCTCAGAACAATGTGGCTCTGGTGGTTGTGGCGGAGGAGCTGCATGTGGAGGTAATTGCGGCTCTGGAGGCGGCTCTGGTTGTGGTGGTGGAAAATAATCTTTGAACCACCTGAATTAGGTTACATTGTCTAAATTTTAATCAATGTAACCTAATTTTTATTTAAGTTTATGTAATAAAAGATTATTAACTTCAAAAAAAAGGTATAGGAGGGAAAGAAAAATGGAAAATTCATATCCATATTATTGGGCACATTTGATAAATGTAAAGAATAATGTATTAACTTTTAGAACTTACAATAATGATATAACAATGGAATATAATAGAGAGATAATATTTAAAGTAATAAGTAGTTGCAATGGTGTATATTCATACAACATAGTAGCAAAAAATATAGCAGAAGATACTAAAGAAGACATAAAAAAAATTAAAGCTATTATAGATGATTTATACTCTTTAAATATTTTGGTTGATAGTAAAAAACAGATGGAATTTGCTCATATTTTGACTAATAATCCAAGTTTATATTACCAACATCTTAACAATAATCAGGTTATTCAACTACAAAAAAATCATCCCAACTATATGCTACCAAGTAAAAATACACTTAAGCCAAAAGATACTAAAGAATCATATTTTATGAAGTTACTAAGAAAACGATATTCTTGTAGAAGTTTTTCTGATAGAGCAATTTCTACAGAAAAAATATTTGAATTATGTAAAAGTGCTTATTCTTCAGAAGTTATGCCTGTGGCATCAGCAGGAAATCTTACTCCTCTTTCAATTTAAAAGAAAACGAAAATATGGCAAGAGGTATATACCAATACAACAATAACACAGATAATTTATGTCAAATTAGAACAGATATTACAGAGGAAGAGGTAATATTTGCTTTCAACGATGAGAATATTGTATTTGGTGCACCTTGCATATTTGTAATTACGGCGGATATAAATAGGCATATGCAAAAATATGCAAATCGTGGGTATAGATTTACATTACTAGAGGTTGGTCATGTATTACAAAATATAACAATAGAGTCAATTGAACAAGAACTTAATTCTATTGAATATGGTGGATTTAAAGACATGGCAGTTGCAAAATTATTAGGATTATCTGCTAATCTATTGCCAATAGCATGCATTGCTGTAGGATATTCTTCGAATTGTGAACAGCAGAATAACAATGAAAATCTGAAAATTGAACTTGATGATATAGAGGAACAATTAATTGACAAGTTTGGCATTATCGATGAGGTGGTTACCGTAAAAAATGATGAAATTGAGGATTCTTGCCTCAATGTTGTAGTGTCACATTATAAAAAAGCTGAGCCGAGAGCTTTAAGAGATAATGATAGATATGGAACAGGAATATCAAATACATTTTTTAATGCAGCCATAAAATCAATTATGGAATCATATGAAAGGTATATATGTGGTAAATTCTATTATGATGAATATAAAAGTTTGGATGAATTAAATTGTAAATTTATTGATCCACAAATTTATTACCCCTACAGTAAAGAACAGATTAAAAGACATAATCTTTCAACTATTAAAGAAAACGAAAAAATAATGTTAATTAAAGGATTCGATTATAATAATAATCCAGTTCTAATTCCGGTAGATTTATGTTTTTTTCCATTGAATATTGACAATATTGGAAGGAGAGCATTACATTATGCAAATTCTAGTGGCTGTGCGGCTCATTTTGATTTAGAAAAGGCTAAACTATCAGCCGTAGAGGAATTAATTGAAAGAGATGCTTTGATGAGAACTTGGATATTAAAAAAAACTCCATATAAAATTGAAAAATCGACATTGACTCTAAATATTAAAAAGAGAATAGAAAAGTACGAGAAAAAAGGGTTTTCTATATCTGTGCTACTATTGTCAAATAAATATGCATATTCTGTTTTAACATGTGCAACTAGAGTGAATAGCTATCCATATTTTGTAAGTGGAGCATCAGCTTCCTTTGATAGTATAAATGAAGCGATTGAAAAAGCTTTTAATGAAATGGAATTCTCTATTATAGCACATATTGAACGAGGAAAAAGAAATGAAATTAATATCATTAATCCCCAAAAGGTCGGTTCACCTGTTGAACATGGAGATTTATATGCATATTCAAATCAACAGGCTAATATAAGTTTTTTATATCAGGGCAAAACTATTAATGCACAAGATATAAAAATTGAAAAAGAAAACAAATTGACAGAATTGAATTTATCTTTTATGGAGTATAGACCTATTATTAAAAATGTTCATGTAGTTAGGGCATTTTCGTCTGAATTAATACCAATAAATTTTGGCTATGATAGTGATTTCTATAACCATAAAAGCATAAAAGAAAAAGTGAAAGAACATACTGAGTTTCCTCATTTTTTCGCATAAAATATTAGAATTATAGATTGGAGTGAAAGCTATTTATGTCACAGATACAAATCACAAATTTAAGTTTTAGACATCCAGGTCAAACTGATTATATTTTTAAAAATGTAAATTTAACATTGGATACGGATTGGAAACTTGGACTTATTGGTAGAAATGGAAGCGGAAAAACTACCCTTTTAAAACTACTTCTTGGAGAATATGAAAGTAATAATGCTATTGGAAAAAATGTGGAATTTGAGTACTTTCCATTTGAAATTAAAGATGAAGATGTTATGACAATGGATATAGCATATGATATTATTCCAAACTTAGAAGAATGGAAAGTGTTTAAAGAATTAAATTTAATACAAATGGATGCAGATATTTTATACAGAAAGTTTAGTTCATTAAGCGGTGGGGAAAAAGTCAAGTTTCTATTGATTTGTGCTTTTCTGAAAGAAAATAAATTTTTACTAATTGATGAGCCCACAAATCATATTGATGAAAAAAGTAAAGAAACTTTAAGTAGTTATCTAAAGAAAAAGAAAGGGTTTATATTAGTATCTCATGATAGAAAAATATTAAATGAGGTTGTTGACCACATATTATATATTGGAAGACAAAACATAACACTAGAACAGGGAAATTATGATTCATGGAATTTTAATAAAACTAATAAAGATAATAATGAAATTGAGCAAAATGAAAGATTAAGAAAGGATATCATGAAACTTGATAAAACAGCAAAGCAAACAGCTGACTGGTCAAACGCTGTAGAAAAAAGTAAAAAAGGTGCAGTGGACAAAGGACATGTGGGACATCAAGCAGCTAAAATGATGAAAAGGGCAAAGGTTTTAGAGAACAGGAGAGACAAAAAAATAGAGGAAAAATCCAACTTGTTAATTGATGTAGATAATAATCCTGATTTACAAATGAAGCCACTCACACCTTCAAGACGAAATCTTATATTAGCTCAAAATTTATCAATATTTTATGGCAAAAAAATAATATTTGATAATGTGAGCTTTCACGTGGATGTTGGAGATAGAGTTGCAATAAAAGGGAAAAATGGAAGTGGCAAATCAAGTATCCTAAAACTAATTATTGGCGAACACATTCCAAATAATAATGCACTTAAGATTATGCCAAAAATAAAGATTTCCTATGTATCACAGACAACTGAGGAAGTTAAAGGAACAATTTCTGAATATGCAAGAAAGAACAGCGTAGATGAAGGCATTTTTAGGGCAATGCTACAAAAATTGGGAGTAGACAAAGATAAATTAGAGAAGGATTTAGCAGATTTAAGTGAAGGACAAAAGAAAAAAGTAATGATAGCAAGAAGCATTACAGATGATTCTGAAATTTATATTTGGGATGAACCACTAAATTATTTAGACATTCAATCACGTGAACAAATTGAAAATATGATAATAAAGTATCAGCCAACAATGTTGTTTATCGAACATGATGATGTTTTTATTAACAAAATTGCAACAAAAGTAATTGAACTTGGTAAAGAAGAAAAAAATATTTAGAGAGATATATACAGTAGAGATGAGGATACAAAGAACGTGCTTGAAATTTTGAATAATTTTCTGCTCTTTTAGAAAATTTTGAGCCTAACTATTGATAAATATTACAAAATAAGGTATAATATAACAGAATTATTACAAGAATATTAAATTAATATTACATTTTGATTAATACTCTTGACTTATCTAAAAAAACGAATAAAATATAAGTAGACAAAATATTTGAGGAATTTTATGAGGGTAATTAGTGGAAATGCGAGAGGTAAGAAACTAGTATCATTAGAAGGAATGAACACAAGACCTACCTTAGACAGAGTAAAGGAAGCTTTATTTAATATAATACAGTTTGATATTGCAGATAAAGATGTTTTAGATTTATTTGCGGGCAGTGGTGCAATAGGAATTGAGGCAATTAGTAGAGGAGCAAAATCTGCTACGTTTTGCGATAATTCAATTGATGCTGTAAAAATTATCAAAACAAATATTGAAAACACTAGAAGTAAAGATAAAGCAACTGTAATTAATAAAGATTATAGCTTAGCACTAAAACAACTAGGAAAAGAGAATAAACAATTTGATATTATTTATTTAGACCCACCTTATAAAACAGATTTCGCAAATAAGGCAATAGAAGAAATTATAAACCTAAACTTATTATCAAAAGATGGAATTATTATAGTAGAAACAGATGACAACAAAAAAGATGAAACAATAAATACCAAAAATATCAAGATTTTTGATAAAAGGAAATATGGGCGTGCGATACTCATATTTATTCGAAAGGAGTAAAATCATGGAGATTTTTACATTATTAGAAACATTAGAGGATATATTAGAAAAGAGTAAATCAATACCTTTTACAGAGAAAGCAATAGTAGACAAAGAGGAAGTATTGGAAATTATAAAAGATGTAAGATTAAAACTTCCAGATGAGTTAAAACAAGCAAAATGGATAAAAGAAGAAAGAGGACGTATCTTGCAAGAAGCTCAAAAGGAAGCTGATGATATAGTTAGAGAAGCTGAAAATAGAATAATATCAATGATAGACGAACATGAAATTACAAGAAAAGCATATGAACAAAAAGCTGAAATAATAGAAACTGCAAACGAAATGTCTAGAGAAATTACAAAAGGCACAAAAGACTATGCAGATGGAATATTAGAAAACTTAGAAAGTGCAATACATACAATAAACGATTCTATTAACGAAGCTTTAAGAACAGTAGAACAAAATAGAAATGAGTTAAAATAAACAAAAGGAAAGTCAGAAGTATTGTTCTGGCTTTTTATTAAATAGAGGGGTACTAATTTATGGGAAGAAGAAAGAAAAAGCAACAAAAAAGCTTAGATATACAAGTAATATTACTATTTATAATAAGTATAGTATTAGGATTTTTAATATATGGAAAACCAGGGTATATTGGACAAAACATTATACCAGAACTAGAAAAATTAATAGGCTGGATACAATATTTTATCCCAATTGCTATATTTGCTTCAGCAGTAGATTTAGCGTGTGAGCAAGATAAAAGAACAGTAACAATAAAAGTTCTACAATACTTAGCACTAGTTATTGCAATATCTACAATAATTACAGTAATTGGTGGGAACACAGGAAGTATAGGAAAAGCTTTTACAGATTACTTTGTAAACCTTATGGGAAAAGCAAGTACAGTAATTGTATCTGTTGGTATTGTAGCTATTCTTTCAGTATTTATGTATGGAATAAAACCTGCAGAAAAAGTTAAAGAGATTGTTGAAGAAAGAAAAGAAAGAAACTTAGAGAAGAAAGAAACAAGAGCAAAAGTAAAACCAAGCATTGTTAAAGAATATGAAGAGGAGCCACAAGAACCAAAAATATCAAACTTTAAAAATAGTGTGGAAAAATTTAAAGAAAAACAAAAAAGCAAAAAAGAATTAAAAGAGCTAGAAAGACAAGAAGCAGAAGTATTAGATAATCAAATAAATATAAAAATGGCTAGTGAAAATGGACTATTTAAGAAACAAGAAGAGGTAAAAGAGGATAAATCTAAGGAAGTTCTTACACTAGAGCATACTTTAACAGTTGAAGACCAAAATTATGAATTTCCACCAATAGATTTCTTAAAAGAAGGAAAAGCAACTGCAAAAAATAGTGAAAAGGCAATTAAAGATACAGCAAGTAAATTACAAAGAACATTACATAGTTTTGGAGTTGTTGCAAAGGTAGAAAATGTATCTGTTGGACCAACAATTACACGTTATGAATTAAAACCAGCAGAAGGCGTTAGAGTTAGCAAAATTGCAAACCTAGCAGATGATATTGCACTTAATCTAGCTGCTGAAAGCATAAGAATTGAAGCACCAATACCAGGTAAACAAGCAGTAGGTATAGAAATACCAAACAAAGAAAAAGATATGGTAGCATTAAGAGATATAATTGCAGATAAGAAATTCCAAGAAGCTAAATCAAAATTAGCATTCGCAGTTGGACGTGATGCAGCAGGAGAAACAATAGTAGCAGACATTGCAAAAATGCCACACGTTTTAATTGCAGGTAGTACAGGTTCTGGAAAGAGTGTATGTATTAACACAATTATTACAAGTATTATATACAAAGCAAAACCAAGCGAAGTAAAACTTGTAATGGTAGACCCTAAGGTAGTTGAACTTTCAGTATATAACGGAATACCACACTTACTTATTCCAGTTGTTACAGACCCTAAAAAAGCAGCAGGAGCGCTTCAATGGGCAGTACAAGAAATGGTAAATAGATATCATTTATTTGCAGAAAAAAATGTAAGAGATATATCAGGATATAACGAAGCACTAGAAGCAGAAGGAGTAGAAGAAAAACTTCCACAAATAGTAATTATAATAGATGAGCTTGCCGATTTAATGATGGTAGCAGCAAAAGATGTTGAAGATGCAATTTGTAGATTAGCACAAATGGCAAGAGCAGCAGGAATGCACTTAGTAATAGCCACACAAAGACCATCTGTTGATGTAATTACAGGTGTAATTAAGGCAAATATAGCAAGCAGAATTGCATTCGCAGTTACATCAGGTATAGATTCAAGAACAATAATAGACTCAATAGGTGCTGAAAAACTACTTGGAAAAGGAGATATGTTATTCTATCCATCAGGAACAATTAAACCACAGAGAATTCAGGGTGCATATGTTTCAGATGGAGAGGTAGAAAAAATAGTAACATTCTTAAAGAACAATGGTGGCCCAGTATATAGTGATGATATTATGGAAAAAATTGAAAAAGCAAATTCAACAGACCAAGAATTGGATAGCGATGAAGATGACGAAACAGATGAATTCCTAATTGACGCAATAGATATGGCTGTTAATATGGGACAAATTTCAGCATCTGGCTTACAAAGAAGATTTAAAATAGGATATACAAGAGCAGGAAGAATAATAGACCAAATGGAAGCAAGAGGTCTAATTTCAGGATATGAAGGAAGTAAACCAAGAAAAACACTTATAACAGAAGATAGATGGCAAGAATTAAAAATGTCTAAGCCAGCATTAGAAACAATGAAAGAAGCAGGACAAAAGCTAGTAGAAGCAAACAAAACTGCTGAGACTGTAAATAATGAATAAAACAAGAAACCCCAAATAAAGGGGCTTTCTTGCTAAAAAAGGGGAAATAAACATGGCAAAAAGAGTAGCTTTTTATACACTACGGTTGCAAAGTAAATCAATACGAAACAAATGCAATAGCACAAAAATTTATAGAAAAAGGATATGAAAAAGTAGAATTTGAAGATAAAGCAGATATCTATATTATAAATACATGTACAGTTACAAGTATGGCAGATAAAAAGTCAAGACAAATTATAAGACAAGCCAAAAGCCATAACGAAAACTCAATTGTAGTTGCAACAGGTTGCTATGCAGAAGTAAGTAAAGCTGAACTTGAAAAGGTAGAAGAACTAGATATAATAGTTCGGAAATGCAGATAAAGGAAATATTGTTCAAATAGTAGAAAAATATTCAAATGAAAAGCAAGAAGAAATAAAACCAATTGAAGAAGAAAAAGAATTCCAAGACTTTGGAACAGTTACATACACAGAAAAAACAAGAGCAGTTATAAAAGTTCAGGATGGTTGTAACAATTTTTGCTCATACTGCATAATTCCTTATGCAAAGGGAAGAGTAAGAAGTAGAAAACCAGAAAGCGTAATAAATGAAGTTAAAGAAATTATAAAAGAAGGAATAAAAGAAGTTGTAATTACAGGAATTCATGTTGCATCATATGGCAAAGATTTTGAAGATGGAACAAGATTAATAGATTTATTAGAAAAGTTAAATAAGATAGAAGGACTAAAGCGAATTCGTTTAGGTTCACTAGAGCCAAAGCTTATCACAGAAGAATTTGTAGAAAGACTTGGAAATGTAAATAAAATATGTGACCACTTTCACTTATCACTTCAAAGTGGATGTGACGAAACTTTAAAAAGAATGAACAGAAAATATACAATAGAAGAATTCGAAAAGGGAGTAAAACTTCTAAGAAACAAGTTTCCAAATGTAGCACTAACAACGGATATAATAGTAGGCTTCCCAGGAGAGACAGATGAGGAATTTGATATAACATACAAATTTTTAAGTGGAATTAAATTTAACAAAATGCATGTATTTAAATATTCACAAAGAAAAGGAACAGTTGCTGCAAAGATGAAAGACCAAATAGATCCTAAAATTAAAGAAGAAAGAAGCAGTAGACTAATTGAACTCTCAAACAAAAATGAGATAGAATTTTTGGATAAATATATTGGCAAAACACTAGAGGTGTTATTTGAAACAAAGGTGCAAGATGAATATACAGAAGGACATACAACAAACTATATTTGTGTTAAAGCAAAAGGTGCAGGACTAGAAAATACAATACAAAATGTGAAAATATTAAAAAGAGAAAATTTAGAATTGATAGGCAAAATAGAGTAGCTGGAAGAATGTAACATTTTTGTAATATTTATGTAACAAAAATGTTAAATAAAACTTTAACAAAACTATTGATTATTGTAGAAAAATGTAGTATAAATTTATATGAAGATAAGTGAGATTAAATAAATTTAGAACACTAAAGAAAAAATCTCAAGAATACTTTAAAAGGGAGGAAAATGTGATGAGTGAAGTATCAAAATTTATTCCAATGGAAGAAAATGGTGTAGAGGTTACAAGCAGTGCCGCAGCTGGAGCAGGAAACTCTGCTTTTAAAGTATGCGGAACAAGCAAAAATTTACCAGCAAAACAAAGCTCATTCTGGTCTAAATTAAAAGGAATTTTAACATATGAAATAAAGGTAGAACTAACACCATATCAACAAAAAATTGAAGACGAAATTAATGAATTCTTACACCAAGAAATTACATGGCAAAGTTTCAAAAACTTCTTATTTCAAGATGTAGAGATTACAACAGGTAGAAGCAAAGCAAAATAGGAAATGTATTGATATTGAATTTATAAAATGAAGGTAAACATTAAAAGTGTTTACTTTTATTTTTTTGCCTTTAAAACATATGAACACTATGTAAATGATTTGCATAAAAATAATTATATAAGCAATTCAATAAATTGGACAAAACAATGAAATGAGGTGAGAATATTGAGCAATAAAGTATATGATGCTCTAAAATGGGTAACGCTAGTATTTTTGCCAGCAGTAACTACATTAATAGGTGTAACATTAAAGTGTTTTAATGTTGAATGCACAGATATTGTGTTAACGATAATGACTGCAGTAACAACATTCATGGGTACAATTTTAGGAGTGTCTAATATAAAATATAGAAAGGGAGATTAATTATGGAAGATAGCCAAAAAGAAATAATTTTATCTGAAGAACAGGAAAAGGAATTTAGTGGAGGAAAGGGGAAAGAAGATGAGTAATTCGAGTTTAGCAGAAAAGTTTATAAAAGCTACGCATTTTTCAAAAGGCAGAAATGGAAGAAAAATAGAAACAATAACTATACACCATATGGCAGGAGTTTTAACGTGTGAACAATGTGGACGAATTTTTCAAGGGAATAGGCAAGCTAGTGCTCACTATGGAGTTGGTAGCGACGGAAGAATAGCACAATATGTAGATGAAGCAGATACTGCATGGTCTAACTCAAACTGGGATAGTAATTGTAAGTCAATAACAATAGAAACATCTAATAGTTCAGTAGGAGGAAATTGGCCAATAAGTGATAAAGTTTTAAATAGCTTAATAAGATTAGTAGCAGATGTATCAAAGAGAAATAATATTACTTTAGTAAAGGGAAAAACAGTAGTATGGCACCAAATGTACACGGCAACAACTTGTCCAGGAGAATATTTGTTATCAAAGATGGATTATATAATAGAAGAAGCAAACAAAATTAACTCAATACAAGAAAAGCCTGTAGAACCTAAACCAAGTCAAAATAAAACAAATGAGGAGCTAGCAAATGAAGTAATAGCAGGAAAATGGGGAAATGGAGCAGATAGAAAAACAAGACTAACAAATGCGGGATATGATTTTTCAGCAATACAAGATATAGTAAACGAGAAACTATTAGGAAATAAAACAAGCTCAAAGCCATCTAAAACAATTGAAGAACTAGCAAGAGAAGTAATTAGAGGAGATTGGGGAAACGGAAAAGATAGAAAAACAAGATTAACAAATGCTGGGTATAATTATGATGCGATACAAAACAGAGTAAATGAAATATTGAAATAATATTAAATTTTTGGTGGAGATGGAGGGAGTCGAACCCTCGTCCAATATCCTATCCATATAAACCTCTACGAGTGTAGTTTATTATTGGAATATCCTCTAAATTCTAGCAAATAAACACACTTGAATTTAAAGTAGCCTTAAATTACCCATTATTCCCAAGGCGAGGAATAACTTTGTTTCCTACTTTAGTCGACGCCTTATCTATACCAGTAGGCCTTATAGTAAGACGACGTTGCACCTAGGCAGCGTATGCTAATTCATTATCAGCGTTTAATTTTAATTTGCTTTTTTATAGTGGCCAAAGCAACCATCCACTACTCGCAGTTCATATTTCAAAAATACTGTCAAAGCCAAAATACATCCCCGTGTACTTTAATATTATACTACTTTAAGTATAAATATGTCAATAATAAAAAAATGGTAACAATAAAACCCACGAAAAAACGTGGGTTTAGTTGGTAGCGAGAAGTGGATTCGAACCACCGACCTGTCGGGTATGAACCGAATGCTCTAGCCAACTGAGCTATCTCGCCGTGAACTATTCTATTATACATAGTTTTACCGCATTTGTCAAGAAAAAATCAAAAAAATTATTTTTTCTTTTTAATTTCTGGTACTATAATATTTTTTTTGTCTTCTTTTGGGTTAGGTTTAGCAACATTAAGATGTTCGTAAACAGGCGAAATTTCAAGATTTTCACCATTTTCATCAACAACAACTTCAATATCTTTATTTTCTTCTTCCATAGAAATCACCTGAAAAAATAATAGCATAAATAGAAAAAAATGTCAAATTGTTTGACCGAAATAAACAAAAATGTTATAATTTTAAACAGGAGGAGAAATATAAATGGAAAAAAGAAAAATGAAACTAGCAAATATTACTTTCCCTATAAGCAACGAAGAAATTTTAAGACAAAATCAAGAATTTAGAAAAAATGGTAAATATAGTAGAAAGATTGAAAGAGCAGTTTCTGTAAGTATAAACACATTAGACCAATTAGAGAACAAAAAAGAACTAACGAAGGAAGAAGAAAAAAAGAAAGCTATTGCAAAAGCAATAATAGATACATGGCTTAAATACAGTCAAAACAGCGAGAAAGAACAAGAAAAAGAAGAAGAAAGGTAAAAATATGCAAAAATGCTTGCATTTACTAAAAAACAATAGTATAATATTTAAAGAATTGAATTTAATTATGTTTTAAAAAGAAACCAAGTAGAGTTTTATAGTTACAATAATTAGAGAGGTAGTGGAAGCTGAAAACTACTAGTATATAAAATTTCGAAATACACTTCTTATAGTAATTAACGTGTAGCTACGTAAAGCGAGTAATGAGGCATAAAATATTTATGTAAAAAAAAGGTGGTACCACGAGTTAAATCGTCCTTTGGGAATGATTTAACTCTTTTTGTTTTAAAATTTAAAAGGAGGAATAATGATGACAGTTTTTGAAGAATTAAAATGGAGAGGACTTATTAAAGATATTTCAAGTCCAGAATTAGAAGAAAAGCTAAACAAAGGAGGGTTAAGCTTTTACATAGGAACAGACCCAACAGCTGATAGTTTGCATGTTGGACATTTATCAAGCTTCCTAATTTCAAAAAGATTAAAAGAAGCAGGACATCATCCATATTTATTAGTAGGTGGAGCAACAGGAATGATTGGTGACCCAAGACCAACAAAAGAAAGAGCAATGATATCTAAAGAACAAGTTAGTAAAAATATTGCAGGCTTAACAAAACAAGTAAAAGAGTTATTTGGTTTTGATGTTGTAAACAATTATGAATGGACAAAAGATATAAACGTTTTAGATTTCTTAAGAGATTATGGAAAATACTTTAACATAAATTACATGTTAGATAAAGATATAATTAGAAGAAGACTAGAAAGTGGAATAACATACACAGAATTCTCATACATGCTTTTACAAGCATTAGATTTTAAATACCTACATGAGCATAAAGGTGTAGATATGCAATGCGCAGGTTCAGATCAATGGGGAAATATTACAGCAGGAATAGATTTAATTAGAAAATCTACAGGAGATGAAGTGTATGGTTTCACAATGCCACTTGTAACAGATTCTCAAGGCAATAAATTTGGAAAGAGTGAAGGAAATGCTTTATGGCTAGATAAAGAAAAAACATCAAGCTATGAATTATATCAATTCTTTGTAAATGTTGAAGATTCAATGGTTATAGATTACTTAAAAATTTACACATTCTTATCAAAAGAAGAAATAGAAGAATTAGAGGCAAAAAATAAAGCACATCCAGAATTAAGAGAGGCACACAAAGCACTAGCAAGAGAAATAATAACATTTCTACATGGTAAAGAAGAATACGAAAAAGCTGTAGATTTAGCTAACCATTTATTTAACAATAAGTTTAAAGACTTATCAAAAAGGGATATTGAAGATCTGTTTAAAGGTCAAGAAATAAAAGAAGTTGAAGCAGGAATAAGCTTAGTAGAATTAGTTAATAATATGGGAATTGCAAAAAGTAAAAGAGAAGCAAGAGAATTTATAGAAGCAGGTGCAATTTCAATAAATGGAGAAAAAGTAACAGATTTAGAAAAAGTTATAGATAAAGAGATGTTCATAGAAAGCACATACATAGTTGTAAAAAGAGGAAAGAAAAATTATTACATTGGAAAACTAAAATAATTTATAAAATAGTGTTGTAAAAATCTTAAAAATGAGATATACTATTCTTAAATTTTAATAAAGGGGAGATATAAAATGAAAAAAACATTAAAAACAATGTTAGTTATAGCAATGCTTTCAATAGTTATAATATCTATGACAGCTTGTGGAAAAAAAGAAGAAAACAATGTAGATAACAAAAAAGAGGAAAATAGAGCAGAAAGCATCAATGAAACTAACAAAAACAATACAGCAGTAGTTGAAAATAATCAAACAACTACAGATGATAATAATACAACTGGTAATGAAACAAAAACAACAGACATTTCAAGAGGAGAATGGAATGGCAATCAATATGTAAATGAATTTGCTAACATAAAATTCAATCTACCAAGTGGATGGTCTAAATATTCAGATGAACAAATTGCGCAAGTAATGAATGTTGGAGTAGAACTTTTAAATGATGATCAAAAAAAGTTAGCTGAATTAGCACAAAGTATGGTAATCTATGGAATGGTTGCAAATGATGATACAACAAAAGCAAATGTAAGTGTAATACTAGAAAAACCAGCAATAAAAATCACTCCAGAATCTTATGCAACAAGCTTAAAACAACAATTAGAAGCAGTTAGTAGCATTCAATACAAAGTAAATGAAACTGCAACAGCCAAAGTAGGAGCAGAAGAATATACATCACTAACATCAACAGCAAGTGTATCAGGAGTAGAAATTGGACAATCTTACTATATAAGAGCAGAAGGAGATTATATTATTACTATAATAGTTACAACAACAGGAGAAGGACAATTAGATACAATATTAAAATGTTTTGAATAGGATTAAAACGAAAAAACTCTCTACGGATAAAGTAGAGAGTTTTTTTGTTGCTTTTTGTAGAATTTTAAAACTTTACTGTAACAACCATAAATTAAAAAACATAATATGTAATATGAGGTGAATAAGGTTGGAATGGTTTCAAGATTTAAACCCTGTAATTCAAAGCTTTATAGCAACGATATTTACTTGGGGAATAACAGCACTAGGTGCTTTAGTTGTATGCTTTTTTAAAGAAATAAATAAAAAAGTATTAGATACAATTCTTGGGTTTAGTGCAGGTGTAATGATAGCTGCATCATTTTGGTCATTAATTGCTCCTGCTCTTGAATTATCAGAAGAACTTCGGATACATAGTATGGGTGCTACCAACTATAGGTTTTATAGCAGGTGGACTATTTGTACTATTATCTGATACATTCTTAGATAAAATGTTAAAAAATAAGAAAGGGCTTAGAAGTGATACTTCACTTAAAAGATGCATTTTGCTTATTTCTGCAATCACAATTCATAATATACCAGAAGGAATGGCAATAGGTGTTGCATTTGGTGGAATTGCAAGTGGAGTTCCAGGTATGACTGTAATTGGAGCTGTAATGCTTGCAATAGGAATAGGAATACAAAATTTCCCAGAAGGAGCGGCAGTATCTTTGCCACTTAGAAGTGAAGGCTTTTCAAGATATAAAAGCTTCATGATAGGGCAGGCATCTGCTTTAGTTGAGCCAATATCAGCAGTTATTGGAGCAATACTTGTAATGTATATTAGAAGTATGATGCCATTTTTACTAGCATTTGCAGCAGGTGCAATGCTAATAGTTGCAGCAAGAGAGCTTTTACCAGAATCAGTAAAAGAACACAAGAATTTATCTACACTAGGCTTAGTGTTTGGATTTGTTTTAATGATGATTTTAGATGTTACATTAGGATAAAAATTAGTTATTATCTAGATTTATTACTGTAAATAGCCAAACGCAGGAGTTTTGTATTTAGAGAAAATCGAAGACCCCCGAAACACTTCTTTAGGCGTCGCAAACGTGGGTTCGATTTTAAATAAATACAAAAGCTCCGACGAGATTTGGCGGATTTGTAAAAACATAACATAAATTTAGAACTATTTGCTTCTTGATTAATTATTCAAAATGTGGTAAACTTATAACGTTAAAAAACGATAGGAGGAATAACATGAAAAAGAAATTGAATAATGAAATTTATGAGGCAGATGAGATTTCTAATTATAGAGAACTAGTAAATAGAAGTGCCGAGAAGTATCCAAATAATGTTGCATACAAATTCAAACAAAATTTAGGAAAAACAAATCAAAAAGTAATTGAAAAAACATATAAGGAAGTAAGAGAAGAAATAGAAGCACTAGGTACAATGCTTTTAAATATGGGTTTAGAGAATAAAAAGGTAGCTTTAATAGGAAACAATAGATATGAATGGTGCGAGAGTTATTTCGCAATTACAACTTCAAATATTGTAGTTGTACCTTTAGATAAAGCACTACCAAATCAAGAGATTAGGTCTTTAATAGAAAGAAGCAAAGCTGATGCTGTTATATATGAAAATAAGTATAATGAAGTGTTTAATAGCTTAAAAGAAGAAAACAACGAAACTTTAAAGTATTACATAAACATGGACTTAAAACAAGATGAAGATGGTATCTTATCTTTCACAAAACTAATAGAAAAAGGAAAAGACCTTCTAGCTAAAGGTGATAAAAAATATAGTGAAATTAAAATTGATAATGAAAAATTAAGTGTGTTAATATTCACATCTGGAACAACAAATAGGTCTAAAGGTGTTATGCTTTCACAGAAAAATATTACATCAAACATAATGGCAATGGCAAAAATGTCTAAAATGTACCCAAATGATGTACTTTTATCATTCTTACCATTACACCATACTTTTGAATGTACTATAACATTCCTTTATGGTTATTATAGTGGAGCAACAGTAGCTTTTTGTGATGGTTTAAAATACATAGCCAAAAACCTACAAGAATACAAAATAAGCGTATTTGTGGCAGTTCCATTAGTTCTAGAAACAATATACAAAAAAATACAAAAGGGAATAAAAGACCAAGGCAAGGAAAAAATTGTAAATACAATGAGCAAAATAGCTAACTTTTTACTAAAATTCCATATTGATATTAGAAGAAAAGTATTCAAAAACGTTTTAGACCAATTAGGTGGAAACCTTAGAATAGCATACTTTGGAGCAGCATCAATGGATAAAAATGTAATAAAAGGATATAACAATTTTGGAATAGATACAGTACAAGGTTATGGTTTAACCGAAACTTCACCACTTTTAGCAGCAGAAACAGATAAAGAACATTGCCCAGGTAGTGTTGGCATGGCACCTTTCAATGTACAATTAAGATTAGAAGGTGTAGATGAAAAGGGTGTTGGAGAAATTGTTGCAAAAGGACCTAATGTAATGCTTGGATATTACGAAAACCCAGAAGCTACAAAGGCAGTTTTAAAAGATGGCTGGTTCCATACAGGAGATTTAGGATATTATGATAAAGACGGATACCTTTACATAACAGGAAGGAAAAAGGAAGTAATAGTTCTAAAAAATGGAGAGAACGTATATCCAAGTGAAATAGAGTTTTTAGTAAACCAATTACCATATGTTGTTGAAAGTATAGTATTCCCAAGAGAAAATTCAAAAGGGGAAATATCATTAGGAATAAAAATTGTATATGATGAAGCGGGAATAAAAGAAAAATTTGGAGATAAAACTCAAAAAGAATACAAGAATTTAGTATGGGAAGATATAAAAGAAATAAACCAAAATTTATCACAATTTAAGAAATTAAAGGAAGTAGTAATAACAACAGAACCACTTGAAAAAACAACAACACAAAAGGTTAAAAGATTTAAAGAAATTGAAAAAATATTAGCAAAATAGATGCAAGGTAGTAAAAGCTACCTTGCTTTTTTATTAAAGTTGTAAAAGCAGTCCGCCAAATCTCGTCGGAGCTTTTATATTTATTTAAAATCGAACCCACGCTG
>OGFF01000115.1_pt1 | contig 115859 bp, 122 predicted proteins | sample 1570751 | NCBI WGS metagenome assembly OGFF01 (sample SAMEA2581951, study PRJEB24529) | metagenome | biome: Human gut stool | place: China | collected 2011 | reverse complement strand
CAACATGTGTAGCAGAAGGCTCAAAAAAGAGAACATGTACAGTATGTGGAGTAGAAGAAATAGAAACAATAGCAGCAACAGGAGTACATACATATGGAGAATGGAAAGTAACAAAACAAGCAACATGTACAGCAGATGGAACCAAAACAAAAACTTGCACAGGATGTGGAGCTACTCAAACCGAAGTAATTGCAAAACTAGGGCATAATTTTGTAGAAGGAAAATGTTCAGTGTGTGGTGAAACACTAGTAATAGGAGCAAATATAAATTACCATGAATATATAAGCGAAAGTGGAGGCACAGTATCTACAAGTTATACGTCAACAAAGGCAAAAAGAGGAAGTACTGCATATGGAGATTCGAATTCAACATATTCAATAGTAAATAATAGTGGAATACAATGGATAGTGCTAGGGGAAGAAAATGGGCAAATAAAAATAACAACTAAAAATATAGTGCAACCAACAAGTGGAGGTTATACAGATACATTTAACTATGGCAATTTTAAACTTTTGAATTTAAGAGGAGAAACTGGTTATACAAATTTCATAGATGAGTTAAACAAGATAAGTGCCATATATGGAAAAGGGAGATATGCAGATACAACAAAATTCAGTTCCAGTGGTGGTAGAAGCTTTAGCTTGAAAGACCTAGGCTATGAAGAACTATCAAGTGGGCAATATAGAGGAACTCAAACTTTGTCAACAGAGGTAAGTAAGGCGGACATGAGCTATTGGCTAGCTTCACGATATCGTGATTATGATGGTGCTACGTACAATTCTGACGCATTTTTTGTTACACCTAATGGGATAAAGGGCTATTACAGATTATTAACATGGGAAGATGCTAATAACAATGAAGCGGGAGAAGGCTCTTCACGGCGTTCGTCCAGTAGTCTATCTAAAATCTGGTATTCAATTATCATATGATGGAGAAAATGGATATACAATTAGTGAATAAGAACAAAATAGGAGTGTATAATAAATACACCCTATTTTTTACACCATAAAAATACCAAATTTTTGCACATTAAATATGTTGACAAAACATACCAAATGCTATATACTGTAAGAGCATTTTAATACTACAAAATTAATTTGTATTTTAAAAGGAGGAGATTTTTTGAATAAGTTTGAAAAGGCACAAGAAATTGTGAAAAACTATGGGCAAGAGCATCTACTTAAATTTTATGATAATCTTGAGAAAGGAAAACAGGAAGAACTTTTAGACCAAATTTTAGAAACAGATTTTGAACTATTAAAAAAATTATATGAAAATATTAATGTACAGGAAGAACATAAAGATGAAATAACACCAATTCCTTATGTTGATAAATCAAAAATGACAGAAGAAGAACTTGAAAAGTACAGAAAAATTGGTGAAGAAGAAATTAAGAAAAACAAGTATGCCATAGTTACAATGGCAGGTGGACAAGGCACAAGACTTGGACATAATGGACCAAAGGGAACTTTTGTATTAGGAATAGAGCCACCAAAATCTTTATTTGAAATATTTACAAGCAAATTAAAAGATATAAAAGAAAAATATGGTGTTGCAATTCCATGGTATTTAATGACAAGTAAAGAAAACAACAGCGAGACAATTGAATTCTTCGAAAAGAACAACTATTTTGGATATCCAAAGGAAGATGTAAAATTCTTTATGCAAGGCGAAATACCAATGGTAGATAAAAAGGGTAAAATTCTTTTAACAGAAGAAGGACTTATTAAACAAGCAGCTAATGGACATGGAGGAGTTTTCGAATCTATGTTTAAGAATAATATTGTTGATGATATGAAAGCAAGAGGTGTAGAATGGGTCTTTGTTGGACCAGTTGATAACCCATTAGTACAAATGACAGATGAAGTAATGATTGGTTATGCAAAAGCTAAAAACGCACCAGCAATAGGAAAGTCTATTGTAAAAGCAAACCCTGAAGAAAAAGTTGGAGTATTTTGCAAGAGAAATGGAAAACCAAGTGTAGTTGAATATACAGAAATTACAAAGGAAATGGCAGAAGAAAGAGACCAAACAGGAGAATTAGTTTTTGGGGAATCTCATATTAATTGCAATTTATTTAATATAAAATCAATTGAAAAAATAGGAGACGAAAAATTGCCATATCACACAGCTTTCAAAAAAGCAACATACATGGACGAAAACGGAGAAATAATAAAACCAGAAGAACCAAATTGCTATAAATTTGAAACATTCATATTTGACAGCTTTTTAAAGTTAGACAATATGGAAATTTTAAGAGGAAAAAGGGAAGAAGAATTTGCACCAGTTAAAAATAAAGAAGGTGTGGATAGCCCAGAAACAGCATTAAAACTATATAAAGCATATTATAATTTAAAATAAATGGAGGTAGAAAATGAAAGGATACCAAGAAAAATATGAAGAATGGTGTAACAACCCAATATTTGATGAAGAAACAAAAGCAGAATTAGAAAAGATGAAAGATAATGAAGCAGAAAAAGAGGATAGTTTCTATAAAGACCTAGAATTCGGTACAGCAGGCTTAAGAGGTGTTGTAGGAATTGGTACAAACAGAATGAATAAATACACAGTAGGAAAAGCATCTCAAGGATTAGCAAAGTATATTGTAAAAATGGGAGGACAAGAAAGAGGAGTTGCAATAGCATACGATTCTAGACATATGTCTACGGAATTTAGTGAACTTGCAGCACTAATCTTAAATGCAAATGGAATAAAAACATATATATTCGAGTCTTTAAGACCAACACCAGAATTATCATTTGCCGTAAGAAAATTAGGTTGTATATCAGGAATAGTAGTAACAGCAAGCCACAACCCACCAAAATACAATGGATACAAAGTATATTGGGAAGATGGAGCACAAATATCAGAACCAATAGATGGAGAAATAATTGCAGAAGTAAATAGTACAGATTTTGCAGATATTAAAACAATATCAAAAGAAGAAGCAATTGAGAAAAGTCTATATAATGTAATAGGACCAGATTTTGATGATTTATATATAAATGAATTAAAGAAAAACACATTAAACCCAGAAGCAATAAAAGAAGCTGCAGATAGCTTAAAAATAGTATACACACCATTACATGGAACAGGTGGAAGATTAGCTAAAAAATTATTTAATGAATTAGGCTACAAAAATGTACATATAGTAAAAGAGCAAGAAGAACCAAATGGAGATTTCCCGACAGTTAGCTATCCAAACCCAGAAGATCCAAAAGCATTTGAATATGCCTTAAAACTTGCAAAAGAGGTTGATGCAGATATAGTTCTTGCAAATGACCCAGATGCAGATAGAATTGGTTTACAAGTAAAAGACCCAAAAACAGGAGAATACATAGTATTTAATGGAAACATGATAGGTCTTACAATAGCAGAATACCTAATTTCTCAAAAGAGAGAAAAAGGAATAATGCCAGAGAACCCAGCACTTATAAAAACAATAGTATCTTCAAATATGACAGATAGAATTTGCGAATACTACGGAGTAGAGCTTTTTCTAGCATTAACAGGATTTAAAAATATTGCCGCAAGAATAAGACAATTCGAGAAAACAAACAGCAATAATTGCATAATGGGATTTGAAGAAAGCTATGGTTGCCTAATTGGAACACATGCAAGAGACAAAGACGGAATTATAGCAGTAATGATGCTTTGCGAAATTGCAGCATATTATAAATTACAAGGTTTAACATTATGGGATGCAATAGAGCAAATGTATGAAAGATATGGTTACTATAGAGAAGGACAAATTCCAGTTACTCTAGAAGGAGCTGATGGAGCAGCAAAAATCCAAGAAATGATGAAAACAATGAGAAATAACCCACCAGAAACAATTGGAAAATATAAAGTTTTAAAAATAATGGACTGCTCTGCAGGAACTGAAAAAGATATTCTTACAGGAGAAGAAGTAAAAATTGATTTACCAAAATCTAATGTACTTAGATATTCTTTAGAAAATGACTGTTGGTGTGCAGTAAGACCATCAGGAACAGAACCCAAAATTAAGTTCTACATGGGAGTTCGTGGAGATAGCCTAGAAGGTGCAGAAAAAGATTTAGCGGATTTAACTGAAGCTATGAGAGCATATACAAAATAAAAAACAAAGCTTAGAATTTTAAAAGGTCTAAGCTTTAATTTTTATTTTTCCCAACCTTTTATGTTGCTTCTTTTAATTGCTCCATAGATATTTGTTTTAACCATCGGAATATCTTTTTGTAATTCATGTATTAAATTTTTCATATCTTCTCTTTTAGAAACTCCGTCCATTGGGCAACACTTTGGCATTATCTCAATATTATTTTTCTTAACAAAAGTTTTTATTGATTTTTCAGGTGCATAAATTAATGGGCGAATTAAAGTAATTCCAGATCTATCCATATAGCTTTTTGGCGCAAATGTGCCAATTGAACCACCATAAAGCAAATTTAGAAAGAATGTTTCTAGAACATCATCTTCGTTGTGCCCTAAGGCAATTTTATTACAGCCTTCACGAATTGCAACACTGTTTAAAATCCCCCTTCTTAGGTTAGCACAAAGGGAACAAGGGTTTTTCTCTTTTCTAATATCAAAAACAATTTCTTTTATATGAGTTTTTTCTTCAACATATTGAACACCAATTCTTTTACAAGTAGCTTGCAAAAATTCACTGTTAAAAAAATCAAAACCAGGGTTAACACTAATAGCAATTAAATCAAACTTTTTATCATAAAATCTTTGTAAAGCTTTTAGCACCATAAGAAGTGTAATAGAGTCTTTTCCACCAGATAAACCAACAGCAATTTTATCCCCATCTTCAATCATAGAATAATCATCGATAGCTTTTCTAATATAACTAAGCATTCTCTGCATAAAGCCTCAATCCTCCTAGATTATTAGTATACACTAATTTAGAGAAGGTGTAAATATTTTTGAAGAATTAATTTAAAAAAATACGAACAAAGTATTTAAAAATTCATGAAAATGTTATAAAATAGTAGCAGTTTTGAAAACAAATTAATATAGTAATTAAGGAGTTATTTTATGAATGATAAAAAAATATCTGTGGATAAAATAGTGGAAATATGCCAGGGAGAGGTTGTATCAAGAGGTATAGCTTCCACATGCAATGACTTTTGTTGTGATACTAGACTGTTAAAAAAAGGAGACACATTTCTTGCATTAAAGTGTGAGGCGGAAAATGCTATTAAATACATCGAAGATGCATTTGAAAAAGGAGCAATTGGGTGTATTTGTGAATGTGATGTGCCTGAAGATATAATAAATAAAAATAGTTATAAGTTTATTATTAAAGTGAAAGATAGTGTAGAAGCTATTCAAAAACTAGCAGAATATAAGAGAAGCTTATACAATATTCCTGTTATTGCAGTTACTGGAAGTGTAGGGAAAACTAGCACTAAGGAAATAATTGCAAGTGTAGTTGGAGAGGTTTTTAATGTTAAGAAAAACCAAGGAAATTATAATAACCATATTGGAGTACCTCTTACAATTTTAAGTTGGGACGAAAATACTGAATGTGCAGTTGTTGAGATGGGAATGAACCATTTTGGTGAAATTGAAGTTTTAACAAAGATTGCAAAACCAACTGTTGCAGTAATTACTAATGTTGGTACTGCACATATTGGAATCTTAGGCTCAAGAGAAAATATTTTAAAAGCCAAAATGGAAATCTTAGATGGCTTGCAAACAGGTGGCACAGTGGTTATTAATAATGATAATGATTTATTACATACATGCGATTTAAGTAACTACAACAAAGTAACATATGGCATAGAAAACGAAAGTGATTATATGGCTTTTGATATTAGAAGAGAAGAATCAAGTTCAGAATATAAAATTAAGATCGATGAAAAGGAATATAAAGTATTTGTACCATTAGCAGGAGACCACTTTATTTACAACAGTTTGTGCAGTATTGCAGTTGGCAAAGCTTTGAATATTGAAACAGAAAAGATAATTCAAGGCATTAAAAATTTTGAATTAACAGGAAAAAGAAATGAAATAATTGAAAAAAATGGATTAAAAATAATAAATGACTATTACAATGCAAGCTTAGACTCTATGAAGGCAAGCTTAGGAGTATTAAAAAACATTAATGCAACAAGAAAAATAGCAATATTAGGTGATATGCTAGAACTTGGTGAATATTCAGAAAAACTACATAGAGAAGTAGGTTCAGAAGCTGCTAAAGACGAAGTTGATGTTTTGTGCACAGTAGGAAGACTTGCAAAAGACATAGCAAAAGAGGCTATAACCCTAGGGACTAAAGAAGTTTACAGCTTTGATACAAATGAGGAATGTATTGAAAAATTAAAGCAAATTATAAACAAAGGAGACTGCATTTTATTAAAAGCATCTAATAGAATGCGTTTTGGAGATATATCAAATTTTTTACAAGGAGAGAATTTATGGGAAAGAAAAGATTAGGTGTAATATTTGGAGGAACTTCAACAGAACATGAGGTATCTATAGTATCTGGAACGTCAGTAATTAAAAACTTGAATAAAGAAAAATATGAGATTTATCCAATATACATAGATAAAGCAGGAGAATGGTTTGAGTTTGAACCAGACAATAAAACATATAAAGTTGGAGACGAAATAGTCGGAACAAAGAAAATTGAAAATATATGGAATTACTTAAAAACAATGGATATACTTTTCCCTGTACTACATGGCTTGCAAGGAGAAGATGGAACAATTCAAGGAATGTTTGAACTATTAAAAATACCATATGTAGGCACAAGAGTGCTAGGCTCTAGCGTTTGCATGGATAAAGTATATAGCAAAATAATATTTGAAAAAGCAAAACTTAATCAAGCAAAATATATTTATATAAGAAGATTTGAAGATAAATATATATATATTAATGAAGATTTTTCAGAAGAAGTTTTAGATATTCAGGAAACTGTAAATAAAATAATGGAAAAAATAGATTTTCCAATGTTTGTAAAACCTTCAAATTCAGGTTCATCAGTAGGAATAAGCAAGGCAAAAAATAAAGATGAATTAATTAACTCAATTATTGAGGCAAGTAAATTCGATAAAAAAATATTAATAGAAGAAAATATAAATGGTAGAGAAATCGAATGTGCAGTACTTGGAAATGAGGAAGTTAAAGCATCTGTTTTAGGCGAAATATTACCAGCAGAAGCATTTTATAGCTTTAGTGCAAAATACCAGAATAGTGATTCTAAAACAGTAGAAGCGCCAGATTTACCAGAAGAACTAACAAAAAAAGTTAGAGAACTTGCAGTAAAGGCATATAAAGCAGCTGATTGCCAAGGCTTATCTAGAGTAGATTTCTTTGTAAATGATAAGGAAAACAAAATCTATATAAATGAAATAAATACTTTGCCAGGTTTTACGGAAATTAGTATGTACCCTAAATTATGGGAAAAATCAGGTTTGACATATACAGAACTATTAGATAAGCTAATAGAATTAGCATATTAAAAAAGAGGGAAAATAAATGAAGTTAGAAGAAATAAAAGAAAATGTAAAATCAAGACTTTCAGAAAAACGCTTTTTCCATAGCGAGTGTGTTATGGAAAGAGCGATGGAATTAGCTAAAAAATTTGATTTTGATATTGAAACAGCTGCAAAGGTTGGAATTGCACATGATATAGCTAAAGAAATACCAAACGAAGAAAAAATAAAATATGTAGAAAAAAATGGAATTGCTATAGACGATATTGAAAAGGAAAATCCAAGCCTACTACATGCAAAAATAGGAGAAGATATTGTAATAAAAGAACTTGGCTTTACAAAAGAAATGGGACGAGCAATACGTGCTCACACAACTGGAATTCCAGAGATGACTCTAATTGATAAAATATTATTTATTGCAGATAGAACCAGCAAAGAAAGAGGCTTTGCAGATATAGATTACTTAAATAGCTTATTAGACGAAAGCATAGATAAAGCAGTATTATATATTATTGATAAAAAAATAATGTTACAAATAGAAAAGAAAGCTACAATGCATCCAGATAGTATTACTGCAAGAAATTGGATAATAAAAAACGGAAATATATAAAATAGTAAAAAAAAGAATAAAATAGTAAAAAATAGAAAAGAGGAGAAAAATGAGATTTATTCATATGGCAGATATGCATTTTGATAGTCCATTTCGCTTACTAGGTACACAAGAAAATTTTGGAAACCTAAGAAGAATAGAGCAAAGAAGTGCAATGAAAAAAATAATTGAAAAAATAAAAGAAGAAAATATACCATATCTTTTTATTGCAGGAGATTTATATGAAAATGAATATATAAGAAAAACAACGATTGAATATATAAATAATTTATTTAAAGAAATACCAAAAACAAAAATATTCATAGCACCAGGTAACCATGATCCATTATTAAAAAATTCATATTATAATAATTTTAATTGGAATGAAAATGTATATATATTTAATTCAGAAATTCAAAAATATGAATTCGAAGAATGTGATATTTATGGTTTTGGGTTTACAGATTTTTATTGCAATAATTCAAAAATAGAAGAAATAAAAATTGAAAATAAAAATAAATTAAATATATTAATTATGCATGGAGATTTAAATGCTAGCCAAAACCAAGAAATGCAATATAACCCAATAAATGAAAATAAATTAAAAAAACTAGGCTTTGATTATGTGGCATTAGGACATATACATAAAAGAGATATAAAAGAAAATATTGCATACCCTGGATCTTGTGTGTCTCTTGGCTTTGATGAACTTGGAGAACATGGGGTATTAAATGTTAATTTAGAAAAAGGAAAATTGGAAATTAATTTTGAAAAAATAGATGAAAAAGAATTTGCAGAAATTAATTTAGATATTTCTGAAATAAATTCAGAAGAAGAATTAATTGAAAAAATAAATACAATTAATTTAGATGAAAATAAATTCTATAAAATTATTTTAATTGGAAATAAAAAAATAGAAATAAATAAAAATAAAATAATTAAAATAATAAATAAAAAAAATATATTAAAAATAAAAGATTTATCAAAGATAGAATTAGATTTAAATAAAATAAAAGAAGAAAATAATTTAAAAAGCTTTTTTATTAAAGAAGTTCTAGAAATGCAAAAAGAAAATAATTATACAGATGAAGAAATAGAAAATGCTATACAAATTGGTTTGCAAGCAATTCAAAATTAGAGGTGATAATTTGAAAATAAATAATCTAAAAATAAATGGATTTGGAAAATTAGAAAATAAAGAAATAAATTTATCAGAAAATATTAATTTAATTTATGGAAAAAATGAGGCAGGAAAAACAACATTATTAAAATTTATTTCTGGAATGTTTTATGGGATTTCAAAAAATAAAAATAAAAAAGAAATTCCAGACTATGAAAAATATAAACCATGGAAGGCAGAAGAATATTCTGGAAAAATAGAATATATTTTAGACAATAAAGAAACATTTGAAGTGTTTAGAGATTTTAATAAAAAAAATCCAAAAATATATAAAAATTCAGAAGATATTTCTAATGAGTTTAATATAAATAAAACAAAGGGAAATGAATTTTTCTATGAACAAACAAATGTGGATGAACAAACTTTTTTATCAACAACATTAGTAGAACAAAAAAGTGTGGTTTTAGAGAGTGAAGAACAAAATGGACTGATACAAAAAATTGCCAATTTGTTGTCTACTGGCGAAGAAAACGTGTCATACAAAAAGACAATAACACAACTTAGCAAAAGACAGACAGAAGAGGTAGGAACCTTGAGAACCGTAGGAAAACCACTGAACATTCTAAACCAAAAAATTGACGAATTAACTAAAATTAAGAAAAACGAGGAAATAGATGAAGAACAAAAAAACGAATTGGAAAAAAGTCAAAAAACAACAAGAAATATGATTGAAGAAAAAACAAATAAATTAGAGTTAATAAAAAAAATAAATTCAAAAAAAATAGAAGAAAATATTCAAAAAGAAAAAATAAAAATAAATAATGATATATTAAATGATGAAAAAAACAAAATAAATAATTTAAAAAATAAAATAAATGAAAATAAAAAACAAAAAATCAAAAAAAATAAAATTAATTTCTTATATTTTTCTATATTTATTTTAATTGTTTTTAATTTATTATTATTTATTTTTAAATTAAATAAAATAATAAAAATATTTTCAGGAATTATTTCTATTTTAATTATAATTTATTTAATAATTAAAAAAATAAAAATAAATAAATTAAATTCAGAAAAAATTTTAGAAAATAATAAGCATTTGTTAGAAATAAAATCAATAGAAGAAAATATAGAAAAAATTGAAAATAATATTAATAAATTTAATAAAGAAAATTCAGAAAAAAATAAATATTTCAATTCACAAATAAAATCAGAATTCAATAATAAAATTGAAGAAAATGAAATTGACTATTTATTAAATGAAAATAAAAAAGAATTAGATAATATTCAAGAAAATATAGAAAAAGAAATTTCTTCATTAAAATTTAAACAACATACAAATGAATTTGACTACAATAATATAATTAAGAAATTGGAAGAAAAGGCAAGAATTGAGGAAGAATTACAAAATTCTTTAGAAGAAAAAGATGAACTATTAAAATTAGAAAAAGAGATAACTATTGCTAAAATTGCAATTGAAAGAGCATATGAAAAAATGAAAAATGAAATAACACCAAAATTCACAAAAAATCTTTCAAATATTGTAGATAAAATTTCGAATGGAAAATATAATAAAATTAAATTTGTTGATGGAGAAGGATTGATTGTTGAATTAGAAAACGGCGAATATGTAAATGCAAACAAATTAAGTATTGGAACGATAGACGAATTGTATTTATCACTTAGACTATCTGCAATAGAAGAAATTACTAGAGAAAAAATGCCAATAATATTAGACGAAGCTTTTGCTTACTTTGATAATCAAAGGTTAGAGAATATTCTTGAATTTATAAATAATAATTTAACAGAAAATCAGGTAATTATTTTTACATGTTCAAACAGAGAAAAAGATATTTTAAATAAAAAAAATATTAAATATAATTATATTGAAATATAATTTACATAAAATAATGCCAAATGTTGACAAAGTGCCTTGTTTTATAGTATAATTTATATGTAATTATACATAGGACAAGTAGCATAAAAAATTATAAGAGAGGTGCTATTTAAATGGAAAATTTTGAAGGAAAGCATTTTAGTATTACAGATCCACAAAATGTTAGAACAGTAGTATACGAAGTTAGTAAAACAGAAAAGGAATTTGAAAAGAATTCTCCAAAGTTTACAATTCAAAGATTAGACAGTACAGAAGAATATGTTGGAGAAAAAATCAGAAAAACTTTTTACATAGATAAACCAAAACCAGAGGGAAATAGATTAGCTATATTTTCATTTGGTAAAGATAAAGTTGTTATTAATAATGGTGTATTAGATGGAGACAAAGTTATCATTGAAAAAGCTCCACTTCCATTTAACTTTAAAAAATACTATGAAGACCAAGACACAGAGGTTAAAGATTTCACATATACACCTAATTTAAAAAGACCTATAACAATAATAGACTTAGACACCGTAGAAGAAGTTAAACCAGTTTTATACTTCGACGAAGCAACAAATGAAGTTAAAGGAAAATGTAAATTAAAAGCACATAAGAATTATTTCGCCTTTGAAATAAGACAAGGTGATGATGATGATTATATCTTAGTGGGTGGTAGCCCAGTATTTAAAAAGTAAGGAGGTAGTTGATAATGGGAATTGAAGAATTTAATCCTATTTCTCAACCAAAAAGATTAAAAAGTGCTGCAAAGCTTAGAGCATTACCAGAAAATAAAAAACTAGTATTAGATGCAGTTACAACTGAAAAGGTAAAAGAAGTAGAAGAAGCTGAAAAATAAAAACCAAAGAATAGGTGATAAGAAATGGGAAATAAAATAAGTTATGCACTTAAAAAAAGTAAATCTGTTTTTATAATAGCTATAATACTATGGGTTGTACTATCCATAGTATTAATTGCGCCTGTGAGCATTAGTTGGGTAGATGCAATTGAAAAAGGTAATGGCAATTTTATTGAAAACCTAATTAATAGCAATATAGGGAATATTGGAGGAAATTTAGGAAAAGCATTTTCAGGAGAATATATTAGTAATTATTTAAAATGCGAATTATGGGCAGCAATTCTTATTATTGGGTTTGCAATAGTTGGCATGATAAAAACAATGCCAAAACACGACTATGCAGATATAGAGCATGGTTCAAGTGATTGGGCTAGTGGTGAAGAATATTCTGTACTTAGTAGAAATAAAGGAATACTACTTGCTGAGAAGCATTATTTACCAGTAGATAAAAGAGGAAACGTTAACGTATTAGTTGTTGGACGGTTCTGGTTCTGGTAAATCTGCATCATATGTTATTCCAAATGCATATCAACTTTTAGGTTCATATGTATTTACAGATCCAAAAGGTGAGCTATATGATAAAACAGCAGGGTATTTAAGGGAACAAGGTTATGAAATTAAAATATTAAACCTAGTAAACCCAAAAAATAGTGATGGATATAACCCTTTAATGCACATTGAAAGCGAAATTGATGTTGACGTTATTGCAAATACAATAGTAAAAGGACAAAAAATTGAAGGCGGTTCTGCAGACCCATACTGGGATGATATGGCTGAAATGCTTTTAAAAGCTTTAATATATTATTTGCTTGCAACAAGACCGGAGGAAGAACAAAACTTAGCAAGCTGTGCAGAACTAGTAAGGGCTGCTAATAGTAATGGTGGTGGAAACTTACTTACAGAGCTTATGAACCAATTACCATATGATCATCCAGCAAGAATGAATTATAAATCTATAGAAATTGCACCAGAAAAAACATATGGATCAATTCTAAGTTCATTGCAATCAAAACTAGGTAAGTTCGATTCAAAAGAGATTGCAGAACTTACATCAACAAACACAATTAATTTTGAAGATATAGGTAAAAGGAAAACAGCAGTATATGTAATATCATCAGATACACATGCTGCATATGATTTTCTACTTACAATATTCTTCTCACAAATGATACAAAGATTATACGACTTTGCTGATAAGAGCGGAGGAGCTCTGCCACAACCAACATACTTTATATTAGATGAGTTTGCAAACATTGGTAAAATACCAGATTTTGATAAAAAGATATCAACATCAAGAAGTAGAAAGATATCATTTAGTGTTATATTGCAGAACTTAGACCAATTAGAGGCAGTATATGAAAAATCACATGAAACCATTATTGGTAACTGCGATACAACAATATTCTTAGGAAGTAACTCACAAAAAACAGTTGAATACTTCTCTAAGGAACTTGGAGAAAAAACAATTGCGCATGAAAGTTGGTCTGTAAGTAAAGATAAAAATATGTGGCGACAAGGATATAACAAATCGGACCAAATTATGGCAAGAGCACTAATGACACCAGATGAACTAAGAAGACTAGACAATGACTTATGTATTATCTTAGAAAAAGGCTTAAAACCAATTAAAGCACCTAAATATTATTACTTTAAATATAGCACAGAGAAATTGGTACAAAAATATGCATGTAGTCATAATTCAGTTCCAGCAATTGATAGAGGAAAATGGAGAAAATATAATCCATACAATCCATATGTAGAAGAAAAAGCAGAAGAAAAAGAAGTTGATACAAAAATAGAATCATTAGATGATTTATTTGAAGAAACACCTGCAAATAAACCAAAAGAGCCAACTCCAGCTCCAGTTAAAACACCTAGTGAAACATTAGATAATCTATTCGAAGGAGTGGAAGAACCAAAACAAGAGACACCAACAGAAGCTCCAAAACAAGAGGATAAATCAAATGATACATATGATTTACAAAAGGAGTTAGAAGCAAAATTTGATGAATTATTTGGAGCATTTGATGATAATGAATAAAATAAAAGGAACGGTTTAAACCGTTCCTTTATTCATATAGTCTATGTAGGTATTTCAATATAGAATGTTGTTCCTTTATTTTTCTTAGTTTCAAAACGTATATTACCATTGAAATGAGCTTTAATATTAGAGTAAGACATAAACAAACCAAGTCCAGTTCCATTCTTTCCTTTTGTTGTAGCCATTTCCTTAAATAGTTTAGCTTTTACTGAATCTGGAATTCCCCCAGCAAAATCTTGAATTTTAATTACAAGTAAATTATTTTCTTTGTAAATATCCAATACAATTTTTTCACCAGCTTTACCATCATAAGCTTGAATTGCATTTGAAATGATGTTATTTAATACTTGTACTAAACTATTAATATTTCCTTTAACAACAGTATCAGTAGGTAGTTCTAAGGTTTCTTGCAATTCAACAAGAGCATGACTAAGTTCATGTTTCATTAAAATATTTACTTGTCTAATTAAATCATCAAGAGTGAAGCTTGTAAATGAAGCATTATCAGAAAATGCAACAGCTTGTCCTTTAACAGTTGTAATTACATCAGACATATAAGAAAGATGTGTTTGAATTTTTTTTATCCATTCTTCCATATCATTTGCAATGTCTTTGTGATCTTCAATAGTAACTTCTGGGTCTCCAATAGATGCCCTATATTCATTTACTAAATCAAGTATTCCCTCAGCTGCACCAGATATAGACATTATAGGGGTTTTTAGGTTGTGAGCTATACCTCCAATCATTTGACCAAGAGTTGCTAAACGCTCTCGTTCTATTAAAATTTCTTGGTTGTTTTTTATTGTCTGTAAATCGTGTTTATGCTGTGTAACATCTTTAAAAAGAAGAAGTGTTCCAAGGAAGTTATTACCTTCTGTAATTCTGTTAATTTCAATATGAAAATATTTATCAAGTGCTTCAAAAAACTCATCAATAATTATTGTTGAATCATCAGACTTAGTTTTTTGAATTGCATGTTCAACCCTCTTTTTTATTGGTGTTGGAACATTTTTTGAAAAACGTTCAATTTCAAATAAACTGTTTCCCATGATTTTATCTGCAGATAATTTAAAAGTTTTTATAAAAGGCTCATTAAAATCTATAACATTTAAATCACTATTTATTACTATATATAAATCTGAAATTCTATTTACTATTTTCTTAAGTGCAATAGGTGTAATTTTCAAAAAACCAAATTTGAAAATAGATAAGGCAAAGCAAAGTATAGTAATAGAAAAGCACATAGGAGTAATATAGATAGATAGATTAAATATACCAACAACTCCAAGTAGATTTACTACAATAGGAATTAGTGCACCAATAAATATAAATAGTGATTGCCAAAAATAATATTTAATGTTTTTAATACTGTAAATTGCTAAATAAATTAAGGAAATTCCAAAAAGAGAATATGTATAAAGGCTAGTTATATAAAACAACGGTCCATAAACTCCTTCTGAAAGGAATATTGAGTATTTAATATAAAATAAATGATGAAATTCATTTGTCCATAAACCTATTAAGCATAAAATAGGTATAATGGAAAGTGAAAGGGCTAATTTCTTTGTGTTTACTCCAGATGCGGGTTTTGTAAATTTTAAACTCATAATCAAAAAAGCAACTGGTAAAAAGCATGTTCCAATATATACAAAATAATCAAAATATATTGGAGAAATATTTAAAGGTTTACTAAGTAATATCTGTGAAATCAAACCAGAAGTACAGATTAGCAAACAAAATAAAGTAAAAACAAATGATTTTTTTAAATTTGTTTGTCTTGTTTGCTTCTTCATAAAGATAAGTAATGCTAATATTAATAAGGCAGATATTACAAGACCAGATAATATTTGAACACTTGCAAGCATAATTTTAAACCTCCTAAAATTTAATATAACCTATGGTTTTTAAATAAACCACGTATTTACTCAAGTACTTTTCATTGATTTTTGGCCATCTAAATAGAATACGTCTTAAGTAATTATTTGTAAAAGAATTTGAAAGTACTATATTAGACACATATTTTATATGTTTATCTCTTGAAAAATCATTAATAATACCGGAAATTATATGTTGAGTTTCAGGGTTATTAGATAATTCTTCAACTTTTTGAGAGAACAATTTATCATCTATAAAATCTAATTTAACATGAAGTGTATTAAACACTTTAATCAACTGCTCAAAAGTAATGTAATTTTGATTAAATACATGGAAAATAGTAAATGGGTTTTGATAAATTGTTAAATTTACTATTGCTAATGCACATAAATCAACTGGCGAAAATTCAATAGGGTAATTTCTTAAACTTTCTGGAACATAGCCAATTTGTATGAAAGAATGAATTCTATTTAAAAATGCATTCTCAGATACGTTTATTTGGAAAGCTCCATCAGAGTATCTATTTGTAATATTACCAAGACGAATAATTTTTGCATTTAAATTATTTTTTATAATGTTTTCTAAAATTAATCTCTCAGCAAGAAATTTTGTTTTTATATATATGTTTGATAAATCTTGATTAATGTATAAATTCTTCTCAGTAAAAGAAACTACTTCACTTGGCTGAACCTCAAGCTTTTTATCAAATATATTTCCTGAAACGCTAAGGGTTGATAGATGCATCAACTTACAATTGAATTTCAAGCAGAAGTTAATCAGATTCTGTGTTCCTACTATATTTGTATCATTAAACACGCTAGAATTTCCGTAGTGTTTAACGACTGCAGCTGAATTTATAACGCAGTCTATACTTTGACCAAGTTCCTCATAATACAAATCATTAAGTCCAAGTTTTGCATCTGTAACGTCACCTTCAACAGCAAAGATTCTCTTGAAGATTAGTTTATCATATTTATTACCAAAGTAAAATTTTAAAATATCAAGCAATCTTGTTTGTGGGTCGTTATTGTTTTTAGCACGTACTAAACAGTAAATATTACTTTTAGTATGTTTAAGTAAACTATCTAAAATATGGCTTCCCATGTAGCCAGTAGCACCAGTAAGAAGAATATTTTTTACTTTATCTTTCTTCATTTTAGCTTTGTTTGGATTTACATTTTTCTCAATTAATTCATCAATTGATGAATAATCATAAACTTCCTCTGGCTCAGGTTGTGCTTCATCAGTTGATTTTGATGTGTTTTCAGCTAGTAATTTAATTGTTGGGTAATTAAATATATCTTTATAAGATATATCTAAACCTTTATTAAATGCCTCAATTTGAAGCTTAATTGCAGATAATGAATCTCCACCAATTTCGAAGAAATTATCAGTAATGCTTATTTTTGAAATTCCAAGAACAGTTTCAAAAATTTCTGCTAACTGTTTTTGATATTCTGTCTTAGGTGGTTCGTATGTGGTTTCAGTATTTATTTTTATTTTTGCAAGAGCTTTTCTATCTACTTTTCCATTTGCAGTTAGCTTGAATTTTTCAACAGGTACAAAGAAATTTGGTATAAAGTAAGTAGGAAGCTTTCTTTGCATAAATGCCTTTAAATCAGCAATGTTTACAGGCTTTTCAGATGAAAAATATGCTATAATTTTTTGATTATTATCAATTGTAACAACACATTTTTCAACATTTGGATATCTATAAATACAGCTTTCAATTTCGCCAAGTTCTATTCTGTGACCATTAATTTTAACTTGGTTATCTTTTCTTCCAATAAAGCTAATAGTACCATCGTCATTCCATTTCGCAAGGTCGCCAGTTTTATAGGCAATTTTAGAAGAAAGTTCATCAGGTAATTTAATAAAGCTTTTTTCTGTAAGTTCTTTATTATTTAAGTAACCTTTTCCAACCCCATCTCCAGTAATATAAAGTTCTCCAGGTGTATATATTGGCATAGGTTTTAAATATTTATCTAAAATAAATAACCTTAAATTGCCTAAAGGTTTTCCAATAGGTATAACTCTGTAATTCTTTATAGTAGCCTCATCTAGAACATTTGCAGTTGCACAAATTGTGGTTTCTGTAGGACCATAGGCATTTATTATTTTCATATTTTTGTTGAATTTATAATATTTTTTCATTGTAGCACTACCAATAGGTTCAACTCCAATTAATATCTTTTTAATTGGAACAAAACTATAAGTCGATAAAATAGCATAAACTTCTTCCAAAATATTTGGTGGAATATATAATAATGTAATATTGTTCCTTACAATGCTTCTGCAGTATTTGAATATATCATTAATAGTGTTTTCTTCATATAAATAAAGTGTTGCACCATTTAGAAGAGTTGTAAAATACTCGAAAATACTAACATCAAAAGCCATATTTGTAGAAGCTAAGCAATTATCACTGGCATCTACGCCATCAAAATAATTTGTGAAATTAGCAACAAAATTATGAAGGTTTTGGTTAGTAACTTTAACTCCTTTAGGGTTTCCAGTTGAACCTGAAGTGTAAATTATATAAAGTACATCATTTGAAGAAATTTGAACTTCAGGATTTTTAATAGAGTTACTTGAATATTTGAAATCATCTAAAAATATTTTTTCAAATTTATCATTGCTAATTAGATTGTTTGTTTTAGTTGTAATAAATAATTTTGCATTACAATTTTCAAGAATATACTCAATTCTTTCTGTAGGATATTCTATTGAAATAGGTAGATAAATCGCTCCACATTTGATAATTGCAAGCATTGAGACAATAAGGTCAGTTGAACGGTTCATTAAAACTGGCACAATATCGCCCTTTTTTATATCATGCTTCATTAGGTAATGTGATAAAGAATTTGCTTTCTCATTTAATTCTTTGTAAGATAGAGCATCATTATCAAACACAACAGCAATATCATTTGGTGCTTTTTGAGCTTGTGCTTCAAAAACTTCTTTTATATTTTGAGTTGTATCATATTCAAGCTTTTGGTTATTAAAATCATTTAAAATTCTATTTTTCTCATCAGGTGTAATAATATCTAAATCTTTCACTAAAATATCAGCATTTTCAAAGACTTGTTCAATCATAAATAATATTCTCTTATGAATGTTTTCAATATCTTGATCTGAATATTTTACTATTTGGTAATCATAAGCGATATTCATGTTTCCAGTATCATTCATATCGTAAATATGAATATCTAGGCTATCAGATGTAAAATTATTTGGTATCCAATTTATATCATATGGTGTTTCAGAGCTTTGGGCTGTACTTCTAATATTTTGATAAGATATTAAAGTATTATACAAATTTGGAATAGTACTATCAATATGCCTTAAATCTTCAAGTAAAGATAAATAAGGATATTTTTGATGTTTAAATATGCTAAAAAAATTTGATGAAATATTGCTTGCAAGCCCAGAAAATGATATGTCATTTCCTATATTAACTTTTAAAGGGACAGTACTAATAAACATACCAGAAGTATGCTTTTCTTTAACGTTTCCACGATTTAAAATAGGCGAACCAATAACAAATTCATCTAAATTTGAGGTTCTTCCAATATAAATTGAGAAAATGGCCATAAAAAAGTTAAATGCAGAAAATTTATTGGTTTTACAAAAATCATTTATTTTTTGTATTAAATCATTTGGTAGAATAAATTGTTTCCTTATGGATTTACCAGCAATGTTATTTTTTGTGAAATAGCCAATACTTGGAATTGAAGCAATTTCTGGTACTGTTTGAAACATTTCATTCCAAAATAATTTATCTTTATTATATTTATCACTTTGCAAATATTTCTCTTCAGAAGTAATATAATCTATATAAGAAGGGTAGGTAATATCGTCAATAGGCTCCTTTTTCACTAGACGAGTATAAATCTTAATGATTTCAGAGGCACCAAGACCAGCACTCCAAGCGTCAGAAATTAAATGGTGCATATTAATTATAAATCCACCATGATTATCTGGAAACTTAACTAGTTTAAAATTAAAAAGAAATGAATTTAAAACATCAAAAGCAGTTGAAGCAATAGTTTTTTCAACGTTTCTACGTTCATCATCTGATGAAACATCTATAATTTCAACATCAAACTTTGTATATGTTTCAACATACTGTTTGACCTGATTTTTATCAATGAAAAATTTAAGCCTAAAACTATCGCTTTTAGAGACGAAAATATTAATGGCTTCAGCTAACAGTGAAAAATTAACTTTTTCAGGAATAATTACAGAACCAGTGATATTTTCGATAGGTGTTCCTTTAAAAAATTCTTCTGTATACCAAATTGACTTTTGCGGATTTGTTAAATCATACATGTTCTTTTGCATAATTACCACCTTTACGACATTTTTTTCCAAATATTAGTATATCATTAAACATAAAATAAATCAATAAATGGAGTTTAATTTTCATGTAAAAAGGAAAGAATATTCAAAGGAGGAAATATATGTATAGATATGAAAAGAAGGAAAGTAAATTCAAATATATTATGTGTACAGTTTTACTTATGATAATAGCATCTGTAAGTACACTTTTTTTGTATAAAATGTATTTAAATATAAATGTTGAAAATAATCAAATTCCAAGTGGAAGTGAGAATACAGCCATAAGACTTGCTGCTAATCAAGAAGAAACAAAAGAAGATATAACAGATACATTAGAGAAAGTTACAAAGTGTGTTGTGGGAATTTCTAAAATAAAAAATAAAGGGGATAGTATTTTTGAGACAAATGCAACAGAAGATTTAAAGCTTGGAACAGGTGCAATTATTTCAGAAAATGGATATATAATTACAAATTGGCATTTAGCAGGAAATAAATATAGTTCATGCTATGTTACAATGGAAGATGGAACAATTTACAATGGCAATACTGTTTGGGCAGATAGTGACTTAGATTTAGCAGTAGTAAAAATTAGTGCAAACAATTTAAAATATTTGCAACTAGGAGATTCAGATAATATAAAAATTGGTGAAACTGTTTATGCAATTGGAAACCCAATTGGTATAGAATTTCAAAGAACCGTTACAAAAGGAATAATTAGTGGATTAAATAGAACAATAAAAATCGAGGAAAATAAAAATTCAAGCTATATGGAAGGCTTAATTCAAACAGATGCAAGTATAAACCAAGGAAACAGTGGAGGACCGTTAATAAACGAACGAGGAGAGGTAATAGGAATAAACTCAGTAAAAATTGAAACAGCAGAAGGAATAGGATTTGCAATACCAATTAATATTATTAAACCAGTTGTAGAAAGCCTAACAAATGCTGAAGAATTTGAAGAAGCCTATTTAGGAATATTTGCATATGATAAAGAGGTTATTAAATATCTAAATAATGATGTTACATTTAGCGAAGGAATATATGTCGTAAAAATTGCAAAGGATGGACCAGCTGCAAAAACAAACTTAAAAACAGGAGATGTTATAACTAAAATTGATGGAAATAGTATTAATAGAATGAGCGAACTTAGAACCTATATTTATAGAAAAAAACCAGGAGAAAAGGTGACTTTAACAATAAGTAGAAATAATAAAGAACTCCCAATAGAAGTAACGTTAAGCAAAAAGTAGACAAAATTCGACATAATGTGTTATAATAAATATATCTTGATGTATATTTCCCTTTTTGCATTTTAAGATTTCATCAAGAAAAAAATTTTTGGAGGGAACATTACATGAAATTAGCAGACCAGCTTTATGAAATCTCGGTGAAGAAATCTGAGGAGCTCATTAAGGCTTTTGAAGAAGCTATTATGGGCAACGTAGAGGAAAAGCTTTTGCGTGACTGTTTACGCACGGCAACAGTTTCAAATAGAACCTATATAAGTTTGGGCAGAAACTGCCTGCCGCCTCTTTCTCTCGAAAAAGAAGGTTTCTTCCTGAGACAAGATGGACCAGGTTTCATCTACTGCTGGCACTAAAATCAAAAAGCCCCTACCTGTTTGGTGGGGGCTTACTTTTATAAAACAGAAGCTATAACGAGAATTCCAATATTGTTATTATATATTTCGTTAAATTGAGAAATAGGGAGAGGGTTTTCTCCAATGCCAGCTTCTATGGTATATCCAGGCTTTCTATATTGCTGTAAAAACCAATCCTTATATCCTGCAAAGCTTGAATTATATGGAACATCAGCCAATGTATAACCACTTAAACTTGCAAAAATATTCCCAATTTCTTCTGCATCTTCTGGTGCGTAATTTTGAAACTGCCAATAAATTTCTTTTCCTTGAGTATGATAAGCTAAAATCAAACTAAAATTATTTTCCAAAGTGAAATTATATAAAGCCAAAGCTTCTGGTTCAGTTAAAGAACCAAAACCCACAAAATCACGAGGAGCAGGAGATGTAAAACCTTGTGAAAACTTAATTCTACGAGCTTCTTCCCAACCGTGCAGGAAATTGCAGGTTTAAATCCACACCATTAATATTTGCTTTCCAACCATTAGGAAAAGTAATACTAGGGTAATTTTGAGATATACTTTGAGCCCTTGAGTATGTAGTACTTCCGAACAGGATAAGCGCCATTTACTAAATTTACACCATCAGGGTTGCACATTGGCACAATGTAAATTGAAGAATTATTAAAAATGGTTCTTGCATTTATTCCAAAGATTTCATCATTTCCGCACATAAGCAATGCAAAAATCTTCAATAAATTTCATAAGAATATTAGTGGTAATAGATTCATTGGCATGAATAGAAGCGGAATAGAAAACATATTTTGGACCACGACCAAGTCTAACATAAGGAATAGGATTTCTAAGAACACTAAAGCCTATGTTTTCAGATTGAAGAAAAGGATAAGTTATTAATAAATCTCGAATATTTTTATAAAACAAATCAGAAGTATAAAATCTATCAGTGTAAGTTATAGACATAATAATCACCTAGAATAATATATGCAAAAAATAATATAATAGTAACAGGGAGGGAGCTTATGTCAAAAACAAAAATATTTGCAAAATCAATATTAATACCTATAATTGTTGGTGGAATAGTGGGGTTACTAATATCAGGTTCCATAGATTATAATAACTTGCAAAAACCATTCTTAACACCACCTAGCATACTGTTTCCAATAGTTTGGACCTTTTTGTATATATTAATGGGAATATCATATGGAATACTAGAAGTAAAAAAATTAAATACACCAGAAATTAACTTTATATATTATTTTCAACTTTTTGTAAATGCACTGTGGTCAATCTTTTTCTTCACACTTGAATGGAGGCTATTTGCATTTTTATGGATAATACTTCTTGATATTTTAGTAATAATAATGATAATTAAATTTTACCAGAAGAACAAAACAGCAGGATTATTACAAATTCCATATCTATTATGGGTGTTATTTGCCACATACCTAAACCTGGCAATATACTTGCTAAATAAATAAAATATGTATTGTATAACTCCTAAAAATTTGATAAAATATAAGACTGAAAAATAAATTTTAAGGAGAGAATAATGGATATAGAAGAATACTTATCAAATTTTGATAAATTTACAAAAGATCCAACTTTAGAAGCTATGGAATATATAATGAAAAAATTTGAAAATCCACATAAAAAGATAAAATTCATACATATAGCAGGTACAAATGGCAAAGGAAGCGTAACTGAAATGCTAAATCAATGTTTAATAAATGCTGGATATAGGGTTGGAAAGTTTGTTTCTCCACATTTAATAACATTTAATGATGGTATATGCATAAACAACAAACCAATTACAGATAAAGAGGTAGAAGAAATTCTAATACCATTGTCTAGTGTAGTTACAGAATATAATCAAACACATGAAATACCTGTAAAATGGTTTGAAGTTATAACATCGCTAGTTCTTATATATTTTTACAAGCAAAATTGTGATATAGCTGTTATAGAAACAGGCCTAGGAGGCACACTTGATTGCACAAACATAATAACACCATTAGTTTCAGTCATAACAAAAGTTGGATATGACCACATGGACATTTTAGGACATTCACTCAAAGAAATTGCAACACATAAAGCAGGAATAATTAAGCAAAATTCAGAAACAGTTTTTATAAATACTAAAGAAGTTACAGAAGTAATACAGGAAAAATGTGCAAAGGAAAATAATAAACTTCATTTAATTAATACAAAAGAAATTACAAATTATAGCTATAACCAAGACTATCAAAAATTTGATTATAAAGAATTCAAAAATATAGAAATCAACTTAAAAGGAAAAGTTCAAACACAAAATGCAGTAGAATGTTTAGAAACCATTGATATTTTAAGGGGTAAAGGTTTCAAAATTCCGGAAGAAGCGATAAGAGAAGGCTTAAAGACAGTTATCCATAAAGCAAGAATGGAAAAAATAAATGAAATACCATGTATCATATTTGATGGTGGACACAATGAAAGTGCAATTCAAAACTTAAAAGATAATATCAAACAATATTATAGCGACAAAAAACATGTATATATAATATCAATTTTGCAGACAAAAGACCATAATACAATAATAGAAGAACTATCGAGTGATAAAGAGGCAATATTCTATTTCACAGATGGAGTTCCAGAAAAACCATATGTTGCAAAGGAAGTATTACTTGAAGAAGCAAATAGATACATTGAAAAAGAAAGAATCAAAACAAAAAGCTTAGAAGATGCAATTAATGAAACAATGGATAAATATAGTGATAGAGACATTTTTATAGCAGGTAGCTTTTATGTATACAAAAAAGTTATGGAATTGTTGAAAAAATGTTGAAAAATGTCGAAAATAGTAATATAATGTAAATGAATTTTTGTAGTAATCCTTTCAAATAAGTAATAGAGCTTATTTGGTTAACAAAATTAATATTTTGGAGGAAACAAAAATGGAGGATAGAACAGTTGTAGTCGATACTGAAAACGATGTGCAGTATAAGTTCTTTAATGAACATGGCACATGGTTTGTGGCAGGAACCATTTTGGGAACACTGCTCTTGGCAGATAAAAAGCCGCCTAGAATTATGGTTGGCAAGCCGATGAGCTTTGGTGTGTACAAAATGGACGAGAGGGGAAATTTCAACCCCCGTGATTTACTCCATATCGAAAGTCATGGAGTAACCGCAATCAACCTGGTCTAAATCTGGAGAGTCTAGGAATTTTGTAAAATTCCTAGACTATTTTTATATTGTGTGGTATAATAATATTTGATTTTTAAATGTTAGGAGAATATTATGTTACAAAAATTAGAAGACGTAGAAAAAAGATATGACGAATTAACAGCCCAAATTAGCGACCCAGAGGTTATTGCAAGAACATCAGAGTGGCAAAAATTAATGAAAGAACATGCAAGCCTTGAAGATATTGTTGCAAAATATAGGGAATATAAAAAAGCAAAAAACGATTTTGAAGAAGCAAAGCAGATGGCAAGTGATAAAGAACTAAAAGAACTTGCAGAAGCTGAGATGGACGAATTAAGAGAAAAAATACCAGCATTAGAAGAAGAACTTAAAATACTATTAATTCCAAAAGATCCAGATGATGATAAAAATATTATTTGTGAAATTAGAGCAGGTGCAGGTGGAGAAGAAGCCGCATTATTTGCAGGAACATTATTTAGAATGTACACAATGTATGCAGAAACAAAACACTGGAAAATAGAGGTACTAAACGAAAATGAAACTGAAATGGGTGGATACAAGGAAGTAACTTTCATGGTAACAGGAAAGGGCGTTTATAGTAGATTAAAATTCGAGAGTGGAGTTCACAGAGTACAAAGAGTTCCAGATACAGAAAGTAGTGGAAGAATACACACATCAACAGCAACAGTTGCAGTATTACCAGTTGTTGAAGACGTTGAAATTGAAATAAATCCAGCAGATGTTAGAATGGAAGTTTTCAGAGCATCAGGTGCTGGAGGACAAAAGGTAAATAAAACATCATCAGCTGTAAGATTAATACATGAACCAACAGGAATTGTTGCAGAATGTCAAACAGAACGTTCACAAACACAAAATAGAGAATATGCAATGAATTTATTAAAATCTAGATTATATGAAATTGAAAAACAAAAACAAGATGAAGAACTTCACAATGAAAGAAAAAGCCAAGTAGGAACAGGAGATAGAAGCGAAAAAATAAGAACTTACAACTATCCACAAGGAAGAATTACAGACCATAGAATTGGTCTTAGCATCTATCAAATGGAAAGCTTTTTAAATGGAAATCTAGATGAAATGATAGATAACCTAATTGCAGCAGATAGAGCAGAAAAGCTAAAAGGAAATGAAGAAAAATAAAAAACATGGGAAATGAAACACATCATTTCCCATGTTACTTTATTTTGCAACAATATTAAATATTTTATTCTTAACATATATTTCTTTAACAATAGTTTTGCCATCTAATAACTCAGCAAGTTCTTTATGAGCTAAAGCCTTTACGGTTTCTTCATCACTATCATTAGCAACTTTTATAGTTCCCTTTAATTTTCCATTAATTTGAACAGGAATTTCAATTTCACTATCTATTGTTTTAGATTCATCATATTCAGGCCAGCTAGATTCACAAATTGGTTTGAAACCTAATTCTTGGTTTAGCTCTTCTGTAATATGAGGGGCTATTGGGTTTAATAATGTTAAAAGTAAGTGATAATCTTCCTTAGTAATTGAAGGAGCTTCTTCAAAACTATTTGCCAATATCATTAAGCTAGATACTGCTGTATTATAAGCCATTCTTGTTAAGTCACCTTGAACCTTTTTTATTGTCTTATTAATAATTTGTTCTAGTTTTGGAGAATAACTATCTCCATCTACAACTTTGTCTTTTAAACGAATAACTTTATCTATAAAACGCTTACAACCTCTTAAAGAATCTGTACTCCAAGGAGCATCTTGAGTGTAGTCTCCCATAAACATTTCATATAATCTTAAAGTATCTGCACCATATTCTTTTATAATATCATCAGGGTTAATTACATTACCTTTTGACTTACTCATTTTCTCATTGTTAGAGCCTAAAACCATACCATGACTAACACGTGTCCAAATCATTTCCTTTCTAGGAACTAAGCCAATATTGTATAAAAATTGTACCCAAAATCTTGCATATAGTAAGTGTCTTGCAGTATGCTCCATTCCACCATTATACCAGTCAACTTGCTTCCAATATTTCATGGCGTTCATTGAGGCAAATTCTTTATTATTATGTGGATCCATAAATCTTAAGAAATACCAGCTAGAACCAGCCCAGTTAGGCATAGTATCAGTTTCTCTTTTAGCCTTACCACCACAGTGAGGGCAAGTTGTATTTACCCATGATGTAATATTTGCAAGAGGACTTTCTCCATTTTCTGTAGGCTCATATTCAGCAACGTCAGGAAGAAGTAATGGTAAATCTTCTTCTTTCATTGGTTGCCAACCACATTTTTCGCAGTAAACCATTGGAATTGGTTCACCCCAAAATCTTTGACGAGAGAATATCCAATCTCTCATTTTATAATTATTAACTTCTCTTGCAACTCCCATATCTACAAGCTTTTTAGTAATTTCTTTCTTTGCTTCTTCAACAGTAAGACCAGTAAATTCTTCAGAATTTATAAGCTTACAACCTTTATTTAAATAATCTTGCTTTTCAAAAGCTTCTTTAGAAGTATCTCTGCCATCAATTACTTGTATCATTTCCAAGTTATGCTCTACGGCATATTCAAAATCTCTTTGATCATGACTTGGAACAGCCATAACAGCACCAGTTCCATAATCGCCTAAAACAAAGTCGCCAAGGAAAATTGGCACTTCTTTTCCATTAACTGGGTTAATAGCAGTAATACCTTGAAGAATGCAACCAGTTTTTCCTTTATTTAAGTCTGTTCTATCCATATTAGATTTTTTTGCAGTTTCATCTATATATTTTTGAACTTCTTCTTTATTTTGAACACGTGGCATTAATTCTTTAATTAGTTTTCCATCAGGAGCAATAACAAAGAAAGTTACACCATAAATTGTTTCAATACATGTTGTAAAAATTGAAAAACTTCCACCACCAACAATTTTTACATCAACCTCAACACCTGTTGATTTTCCAATCCAATTAATTTGACCAAGTTTAACTCTATCAGCAAAATTTGTATCATCTAAACCTTTTAATAAATCTTCTGCATAATTGCTCATTCTAAGCATCCATTGAGATTTTTCCTTTTGAACAACTTGTGAACCACATCTTTCACAAACTCCACCTGCAGCCTCTTCATTAGATAGAACAGTTTTGCAAGTTGGACACCAATTAACAGGAACAGTATCTTTATATGCCATACCATGTTTATAAAATTGTAAAAATTGCCATTGTGTCCATTTATAATACTCAGGATCAGTAGTTGAAAACTCTCTAGACCAATCAAAAGAAAAACCTAAGTCCTTCATCTGATTTTTAAATGTATGAATGTTTTCTTTAACCGCTTCTTTTGGGTGAATATGATTTTTAATTGCATATTGCTCAGCAGGAGCACCAAAAGCGTCCCAACCCATTGGATATAAAACATTATAGCCTTGCATTCTCTTCATTCTAGCTAAAGCATCTTGGGCAGTATAACTTCTAACATGTCCAACGTGAAGCCCTGCACCAGAAGGATAAGGGAACTCAACTAATATATAATAAGGTTCCTTTTTATCACCAGTTACTGCCTTAAAAGTCTGGTTATCGTCCCAATATTTTTGCCATTTCTTTTCAATTTTATCATGATTATATTCCATAAATTCACCTCTATAAACAAATTACATAATATTATATAACAAAAATGAGGAAAAATAAAGAGAAAAAGAGAAAAAATCTTTGCATAAAAACAAAATCACTGAATAGAATTTAATATATAAATTACAAAGGAGTGGAATTTTATGTGGTGTGCTTTAAATGTACAAGATGTTTCAAGAAAACTAAAGACAAATATTGAAACAGGTTTAACAGATGAAGAGGCGAAGAAAAGGCAGGAACAGTTTGGTAAAAATAAATTAAATGAGGCAAAAAAGACAAGCATAATTGTAAGATTTTTAAGGCAATTTAATGATTTTATGATAATAATATTACTGATAAGTGCCGGAATATCAGCAGGTATTTCATATTTTGAGCATAGCAATGATTATATAGATTCAATTATAATTGCTGGAATAGTAATCTTAAATGCCATTATGGGAGTAATACAGGAGAGCAAGGCTGAAAAATCAATAGAAGCACTTCAAAAATTATCAAGCCCTCAAGCAAAAGTTAAAAGAAATGGCCAATCGCGATTAATCGCAAGCGAAGAATTAGTGCCAGGGGATATAGTATACATAGAAGCAGGTAACTATGTGCCAGCAGATGTAAGATTAATAAATGCATATAATTTTAAGGTTGAAGAATCTGCACTTACAGGAGAAACCATACCAGTTGAAAAGAATGCAGAAAAAATAATAAATGAAAATTCAAATTTAGGAGACATGGAAAACTTGAGTTTTTCAACAACAATAGCAGTTAGCGGACATGCAGAAGGAATAGTTACAGAAACAGGGATGAATACAAAGGTAGGAAAAATTGCGCAAATGATTATAACAGATGAAGCACCAGAAACACCTCTGCAAAAAAGACTACGGAGATGTAGGCAAAAAGCTTGGAATAACAGCACTTGCAATTTGTGCATTAGTATTTTTAATAGGACTTGCAAGACATATACCAGTAATGGAAATATTTATGGCATCAGTAGGACTAGCGGTTGCTGCAATTCCAGAGGGATTACCAACAGTTGTTACAATAATGTTATCAATTGGAATTACAAGAATGGCAAGGAAAAATAGTATAATAAGAAGACTTCCAGCAGTAGAAACACTTGGAAGTAGTACTGTTATTGCATCAGATAAAACAGGAACACTTACACAAAATAAAATGCAAGTTACAAAAATATTCACGTTGGAAAATGGAAGTCAAGAACAACTCTTAAAGCTTGGTGCAATGTGTACAGACTGTACAACTCAAAACGGACAAATAGAAGGAGAGGCAACTGAAAAAGCAATAGTTCAGGCAGCACAGAACTTAGGAAACACAAAAACAGATTTATATAATGAAATGCCAAGAATAAATGATATTCCATTTAGCTCAGAAAGAAAAATGATGACAACAATTCACAAGATAGGAAATAAATATAGAATTATTACAAAAGGTGCTCCAGATGTGCTAATAAAAAGATGCAATTATTATAGTACGCAAAATGGGGAAAAGAAGTTAACACCAAGTGAGGTTTCTTACATAGTAAAACAAAACGAACAAATGGCAATGATGGCATTAAGAGTAATTGCAGTTGCATATAAGGATATAGATATTTTGCCACAAAAAATAGATACAAGTTTAGAAAATAATTTAACATTTTGTGGGCTTATAGGAATGATAGATCCACCACGAGAAGGCGTAAAGAATGCAATTGCTGAATGTAAACGAGCAGGAATAAAAACTGTAATGATTACAGGTGACCATATTTTAACAGCAAAAGCAATAGCTGAAAAGCTTGGTATATTAAAGTTTGGAGATGTAGCAATTACTGGACAGGAACTAGATAAAATATCAGATGAGGAACTAGAAAAAAACATAATGAAATACTCAGTATTTGCAAGAGTATCGCCAGAGCATAAAGTAAGGATAGTAAAAGCATTTAGAAGCCAGGGAAATGTTGTAGCAATGACAGGAGATCGGTGTAAATGATGCACCAGCACTAAAAAATGCTGATATAGGAATTGCAATGGGAGATACAGGAACAGATGTTGCAAAAAATGCGGCTGATATGATATTAACAGATGATAATTTTGTAACAATTATAGAAGCTGTAAAAGAAGGAAGGCATATATATGATAATATAAAGAAATCTGTACATTTCTCAATATCCACAAATGTAGGGGAAATAGTAACAATGTTTATGGGACTTGTGTTAGGTTTTGATACACCACTTTTAGCAATACAGTTACTATGGATAAACTTCGTTACAGACTCTCTGCCAAGTATAGCTCTAGGACTAGAACCAATGGAAGAAGGCATAATGAATAAAAAGCCTAAAAAGGTAAATGAAAGCATATTTGCAGGAGGACTATGGGGCAAAATAGTTATAGAAGGTATAATGATAGGAACAATAACGTTATTTACATTTGCTTTAGGGAACAAGCTTTATGGTTTAAGAACAGGAAGAACAATGGCTTTTTTTACACTAAGTGCACTAGAATTAATGCATAGCTTTAATATAAAAAGTGAGGAATCTATATTCAAAACAGGAATTTTAAACAATGTGTATCTAATTGGAGCAGTGGTAATAGGCTTAATATTGCAAGCAGTGGTAATTTTACAACCAAGACTTGCACAAATATTTGATAGTGTACCATTAACTGCTAAACAATGGTTTTGTGTAGGCATAATCTCATTCTTACCAATAGTTTTAGTAGAAATACAAAAAGCTATAAATGGCTTTAAATTTGGAAAAGTAGTATACCCTAAAAAACAAGCAATGGAAAAATCATAACAAAAAGCACCCAAAATGTGGGTGTTTTTTATAAATTTTGCAAAAAATCTTGAAGATAGCAAATTTCATGATATAATACTGGGCAAATGGAGTGAACATATGAAAAAGAATAAAACAAACATATCAAAATTATTATTAACCTTGGCAATAGCATTATTTCTAGGTATTGCAACATATTTTAATATAGATTTAGAGGGTCTACTTAATAGTTCCAATGCGTATAACAAAATCAATTATACAGCGTCTTTTGACTTAACCACAATTCCAAAATTTGAAAATGAACCATATGTCGTTTTAAACGATAACAAACCAGACTTTAATGAAAAAGACTTTGCAAGAGATACATTTGAAGATTATAGCCCATTAGATTATTTAGGAAGATGTGGTCCTGCATTTGCAAAGGTAGGGATTGAAACATTGCCAACAGAAGAAAGAGGAGCAATAAACAGTGTAAAACCATCAGGTTGGCAAACTGCAAAATATGATATTGTTGAAGGTAAATACCTATATAACCGCTGTCATTTAATAGGTTATCAACTAACAGCAGAAAACGCAAATGAAAAAAACTTAATAACAGGTACAAGGTATATGAATGTTCAGGGAATGCTTCCATTTGAAAATATGGTTGCAGAATATGTAAGAACAACAAAAAATCATGTTCTATACAGAGTAACACCAATATTTGAAAATGACAATTTAGTTGCAAACGGAGTAGAAATAGAAGCACAATCTGTAGAAGATAAGGGAGAAGGCATATGCTTCAATGTATATGTTTATAATGTTCAACCAGGGATAGATATAAATTATAAAAATGGAGAAAGCACTTTAAATTAAAGGAGATGAGAAATCTGAGACTAAATTTATTTAACAATATAAAAAACAGATACAAAAGCAATGAAACAACAAACTTTTTACAGGAATTATCAAATTCATTAAGCAAAACAAATACTAAAACAAGGGAAGATGGACTATATTACGTATTAAATGCAAACCCAGACAGAATATATTTAACCAAGTTTGGAGAAAGAAAAGTTTTTGAGGCAACCGATCTGCCAAAAGAAATAAGGAAAGTTGTAAGTGAAGGATTTATATTAAGATATAAAAATGGAAGATATGAAATAGATGAAGAACTGACAGATAAAAACTTTGAGGGGGAGCTAGATATAGATAGTTATAAAAAATAGAAAATTGTAAAAAAGTCAAAAAATATGAAGAATTAATAAAATAATTTAACTCTTTCTCCACAAAAGTCATAAAATATACTAAGACTTTTATGGAGGAATTTTTATGGCGAAGATAATTGTTTTTAATAATGACAGCAACCGTATGGAGACATATTATAGAAATGAAAATGAACCAATGCCTTATAATACAAATAGAAGCTTATTGGTTCGAGAATTTAGAGGCTCAAGTAATAGCAATACTTTGTGGACAACAAAAAGAGCAATGCAAAGTTGGAATGCAACAAGGTATTTATATGGAAAACCAATTCCAGTAGGGTTTGCATTTAAGAGGGCCTGGGAAGGTGGGCATAGTAATCAGTCACAACACTACGCAGGTGTAGCTTTTGATGTAGGTCAAAGACTTAGCAACAGCGAAAGAAATGCTTTAAGAAACTTAGCTCAAGAATCAGGAGTGTGGTCTTATGTAGAACCAGCAAGCCTAACTCCAACTTGGGTTCATTTTGATAAACGTTTTGGCAGACCAGCTTGCTCAACAGGTGGATATCCAATGGTTAGAAGAGGAAGTATAAGCACATATGTATTAATAGCCCAAGATGATCTAAATACGTTAGGATATAGAACAGGTGGGTTAGACGGAATTTTTGGAGGAAGAACAGAAGAAGCAGTAAGAAACTACCAACGTTCAAGAGGACTATCCGCAGATGGCATTGTTGGTTGCAATACTTGGCGTTCACTTCAAGAAGACGTTGTTGGAACAGGAAGAACAAATACGACTTTAGATTAAAAATTTGGATTTTTCAATTTAAGATAGCTAAAATTTAGAATTTTAAGTGAGTAGCCAAACGCAGGGGTTATATATTTTTTTCTTGAGAACAAAACATATATAACCCCGACAGATTTGGCGGACTTATTAAGACAAGTCTATATGGTAATTTTTTATGTTGCAAAAATCTAAAAAAGTCTTGTAAATCCAAGCATTTTATGATATTCTATAATATGTGAAAAAAGAAAGAGGAAGTGAACATTTTATGAAAGTTATTTTATTACAAGATATAAAAAATGTAGGAAGAAAAGAACAAATAATAGAAGCAAATGATGGATATGCACGAAATTATTTGTTTCCAAAAAAACTAGCAATAGAAGCTACAAAAGACAATATGCTTAAATTACAAGCAAAGAAAGCATCTGAAGCAAATAAGAAAAAAGCTGAGATAGAAGCAAATAAAGAGATTGCTAAAAAAATAGAGAAAATAGAACTTACAATAAAAGCAAAAGTTGGAGAAAACAGCAAAATTTTTGGAGGAATTACATCAAAAGAAATAGCAGAAGAATTAAAAAAACAACACAAATTTGAAATAGATAGAAAAAAAATAACATTAAAAGATACAATAAAATCTCTTGGAAGATATACTGCAGAAATCAAATTTGGTGACGGAGTAAATGCAGAATTAACAATAAATGTAACAGGAGAATAAAAGCAATAAAGGAGTGAAACTAAATGGAGATAGGTAAAATTCCACCACAAGATATAGAAGCAGAACAAGCAATTTTGGGAAGCATGCTAACAGACCAAGATGCTGTTACAGATGCCGTAGAAGTACTAAAGCCAGAAGATTTTTATAGAGATGATAATAAATACATTTTTGAAGCTATGAACAATCTATATGCTAAAGGAGAACCAATAGATATTATTACAGTAAAAGCAGAACTAACTTCAATGCAAAAATTCGAGGCAGTTGGTGGAATAGAATACTTAGCAACATTACCAGATAAAGTTCCACTTGTTTCAAATGCAGATAAATATATTAAAATAGTTGAAGAAAAATCTATTTTAAGAAAACTTATAAAAACAGCAGATGAAATAGAAGGGCTTGGATATGCTCAAAATGAAGATATTGACAATGTGATAGACCAAGCTGAAAAAAAGATATTTGATATAATGCAAGGTAAAAACCAAAAGGGCTATACACCAATTAAAGATGTATTAGTAGAAACATTTGCAGAACTTGAAAAATTATATAATCAAAAAGAGCCAATAACAGGTGTGCCAACAGGCTTTATAGATTTAGACTACAAAACAGCAGGTTTGCACAATTCAGATTTAATTTTAGTTGCTGCAAGACCAGCTATGGGAAAATCTGCATTTGCATTAAATATTGCAACATATGCTGCAGTAAATGCAAAGAAGCCAGTTGTAATATTCAACCTAGAAATGTCTAAATCACAGCTTGTAAACAGAATGCTTTGTAGTGAAGCAATGGTAGATAGCAACAAAATAAGAACAGGAAAAATAGATGAAGAAGACTGGGTAAAACTTGCAACAGCACTTGGACCACTTTCAGAAGCACCAATATACATAGATGATACCCCAGGAATTTCAATAGCTGAAATAAGAGCAAAATGTAGAAGGTTAAAACTAGAAAAAAACATTGGTTTAATAGTAATAGATTATTTACAGCTAATACAAGGAAGTGGCAAAAAGAATTCTAGCCGTGAACAAGAAATTTCAGAAATTAGTAGGTCACTTAAAATTCTTGCAAAAGAATTAGATGTACCAGTAATTGCACTATCACAGCTATCAAGAGCGGCAGAAGCAAGACAAGACCATAGACCAATGCTTTCAGACCTTCGTGAATCTGGAGCAATAGAGCAAGATGCCGATATAGTAATGTTTCTATATAGAGATGATTACTACAACCCCGATTCAGAAAAGAAAAATATCGCAGAAGTAATACTTGCAAAACACAGAGCAGGTTCAACAGGAACAGTAGAACTATTATGGATGGGAAATTTTACAAAATTTGCAAATTGGGACAAACATAGAGAATAGGAGAATAAATGTTAAAAGAAGAAGTTTTAAAAACAATAGAAACTTATAATTTAATAGAAAAGAACGACAAAATAGTAATAGGCGTATCAGGTGGACCAGACTCGATATGCCTATTACATGTGCTTTATGGCCTAAAAGAAAAGCTTGGGATAGAAATTGTAGTAGCACATGTAAATCATATGCTAAGAGATGTAGCAGACTTAGAAACTGAGTATGTTCAAAATTTTTGTAAAAAATTAGGAATAGAATGTTATGTGAAAAAAGCAGACATATTAGAAATATCAAAAACACAGAAAAAAGGGACAGAAGAGGTTGGAAGACAAGTTAGATATGATTTCTTTGAGGAAGTTGCAAAAAAAACAAATTCAAACAAAATTGCAACTGCACATAATTCAAACGATAGAGCAGAAACTGTAATTCTAAATATATTAAGAGGAAGTGGGCTTTCCGGTTTAAAAGGAATAGAGCCAATTCGAGATAATAAATACATAAGGCCGTTAATTAATACAGACAGACAAGATATAGAAAATTACTGCAATGATAATAAGCTAGAACCTAAATATGACAAGACAAATAACGAAAATATTTATACAAGAAATAAGGTTAGAAATACAGTAATTCCATACATAAAAAAGGAATTTAACCCCAATATCATAAAAACAATTAATAGATTATCAAGCCTTGCAACAGAAGAAAATGAATATTTGCAAGCAATTACAAAACAGGAATTTAAGAATTTGCTAATTGAAAAAACAGAAAACATCATTTTAGATTTGCATAAATTTAATTCATTAAATTTAGTAATAAAAAGAAGACTAATATTATATACTATAAATGAGGTTTTGCATACAACAAATGGAATAGAAAAAGTAAATATAGATGATATTATTAAGCTTTGCAAAAACAATATTGGTAACAAATATTTAATGCCAATAAAAGAAATAAAAGTTTATGTAAAAAAAGGCAAAATTTATTTCATAAAAACTTAGGTTTTACTATTGAAATAAAATAAGTAGTATGATATATTTATAGAATAAACAAGAGAAAAGGAAGGTAAGAAGAAATATGAAAAGTAATTTAAAAACCATTGGGATGTGGCTAATTATAGGTATTATATGCATAATACTAATATCTGCAATAATGGAAAGAGCAGAAACAAAAATGTCATATGATGAACTAGTAGTTGCAATAAACAATGAAAAAGTTGAAAGCATAAAACTCGAGGCAGATGGTAACAAGGCTTATGTTATGCTAAAGAATAACAACATTGAAAAAGAGGTAAACATTCCAAGTATAGATGTATTCATGGCAGAAATAAGTGATGATTTAGCAAATCAAAGTTTCACTTTTGAGGAAAAATCACAATCAGTATGGGTAACAATTTTAGGGCTTTTATCACCATTTGCAATAATAATAGCATTTTTCGTATTTTGGCTTTTACTATCAAGTAATGGTCAAGGTGGAGGAAATAAAACAATGTCTTTTGGAAAAAGTAGAGCAAGAGTAGTTGGAGGAGCAGAAAAAGGAAAGGTTACTTTTAAAGACGTTGCAGGCGTAGATGAAGAAAAAGAAGAATTACAAGAAATAGTTGAATTTTTAAAGGCACCAAAGAAATTTACTGATATGGGAGCAAGAATCCCAAAAGGAGTATTGCTTGTAGGACACCCAGGAACAGGTAAAACATTACTTGCAAAAGCAGTTGCAGGTGAAGCTGGAGTACCTTTCTTTATAATAAGTGGTTCAGATTTCGTAGAAATGTTTGTTGGTGTAGGTGCTTCAAGAGTTAGAGATTTATTTGAGCAAGCAAAGAGAAATGCACCATGTATAATTTTCATAGATGAAATAGATGCAGTAGGACGTCAAAGAGGAGCAGGTTTAGGAGGAGGACACGATGAAAGAGAACAAACATTAAACCAATTATTAGTTGAAATGGATGGCTTCTCAGCAAACGAAGGCGTTATCGTACTTGCTGCAACAAATAGACCAGATATATTAGATAAAGCATTATTAAGACCAGGAAGATTTGATAGACAAATAGTAGTATCAGCACCAGATGTAAAGGCAAGAGAAGAAATACTAGAAGTTCATAGTAGACAAAAGAAACTAGGAGAAGATGTAGACTTAAAGGTAATTGCAAAAAATACAGCAGGTTTCTCAGGTGCAGATCTTGAAAATGTAATGAATGAGGCTTCATTATTAGCAGCAAGAAGAAACAAACAAGAAATCAACATGCAAGATGTTGAAGATGCAATGATAAAAGTTACAATGGGACCAGAAAAGAGAAGCAGAGTAAGAAGCGAAAAAGAAAACAAACTAGTAGCATTCCATGAAGCAGGCCACGCAGTAGTAAGTCATTACTTACCAACACAAGATACAATACATCAAATATCAATAGTGCCACGCGGAATGGCTGGTGGATACACAATGTATAGACCAGATGAAGATAAAAACTTCATGTCTAAAATAGAAATGGAAGAATCTATAGTAGGATTACTTGGAGGAAGAGTTGCAGAAAGCATAGTATTAAACGATATTTCAACAGGTGCAAGTAACGATATAGAAAGAGCATCTAAAATTGCAAGAGACATGGTAACAAAATATGGTATGAGTGATAGCTTAGGAACAATTACATTTGGTTCAGGTCAAGAAGAAGTATTCCTAGGAAGAGATTGGACACAAACAAGAAATTACAGTGAAGAAACTTCAGCAAAAATAGATGAAGAAGTTAAGAAAATAATAGATAATGGATATAACAGAGCAAAAGAAATATTAACAATGCACAGTGATAAATTACATGCGGTAGCTAATCTATTATTAGAAAAAGAAAAAGTAGATGGCGAAGAATTCGCAGCAATATTTGCAGATTAGAAAATAAAAGGTTGGTTTTTACCAACCTTTATATTTTAACAGGTACCATCATGGTGTATCCTGATGCAATGTGAAAAAACCAAATGTAAACAATGAAGATAATTGTAATAAGGGCCATACAAAGCCATATTTGCTTACTCTCTTTAGCTATTATGATATTTATAAGAAGAAGTATATAGCAAATAAGAAATGGAAGATATTGCAATATTTGTTTTCTTAATTCTTCATAATCTACAGTTATTTTTGTTTCATCTTTATGATTTTCGAAAAAAACATTTACTTCTTCAGTAGTAAATGTTTCTTCAGATGTTGGACTAATGTAAGTTTTAGAATTGTTAGATGAAGATATTATTATTCTACAAACAAGGAAAGTATCTTTAGAATATTCAAGCTTAACGTTATACTTTTCTCTCGCAGATAATTTTTCATAAGCTTTAATTAGTTCCACTTTTTCATTTTGTATAGCATTGTTGCTTTCAACTGTGGAAATAAGTGCTTTTATCATGGAACCAGATAAATCATTACCTTCATAATATCTAAATTGAGCATTGAATACACGTATGGAATCGTTTCTATAAATATATTCCTTTGAAATGGAGCAATCTATGATAAGATGAATTATAAATAGATTAAGTATAATAATAAGCAAAATTATAATAACTTTAGCTACAACTTTTTTATTTTTCAAAAGAACACCTCCAAATTAAACTTAAGAGAATTATATCAAAAAAGAAAAAGTAAATCAATAAATAAAATAAAAAACTAGGATAACTCTAGTTTTTTATTTAGACTTTTTAGACAAAATATATTGACATTTTGAAAATACAATAGTATAATACAAAACAAGAAGTTTGAACAAAGCAGAGTGTGGGTGTCGCTTTCCTTTTGAAAGGAGGCGATGCGTATGTTATTAGAACAAGTTTATCTACTATTTATATACATACTTTTTATTGAACTTGCAATAGTAGCGATTGTCGCTGTTGCCTTATTTGTAGCACTAGTTGTTACAATAAGAAAAATGGACAGTCAAAAAAACACATCTCTGCCTGACCGCTAGAGATGTATTCATTATTAAAATAACCTTTTAGCGGCACGCCACACTTTGTGGTTGTTCGCTTCTATAATTATTATAATACCTGAATAAAAAAAAGTCAACATTTTTGACAAAAAAATATTATTTGATTTTGCTATGGTAAAACATAGCTTTTTTCTTAAAAAACCACAAAAAAGTATTGCTATTATGTAAAGAATGTGATAATATATTTAGTATTAGTTTAAAGAAAGCGAGTGTATATATTTATGAAAAAAGTAGAACAAAATTTTAATTTTATCAACATGGAACATGATGTTATGAAGTTTTGGGAAGATGAAAAATGTTTCCAAGCACTTTTAGAAAAGAACAAAGATGGAAAAAAATTCAGGTTTTTAGATGGACCAATTACAGCAAATAACCCAATGGGAATTCACCATGCTTGGGGAAGAACTTTAAAAGATATATACATACGTTACAAGGGAATGAATGGATATACTTCACATTATAGAAATGGCTTTGATGGACAAGGTCTTTGGATAGAAGTTGAAGTTGAAAAAGAGTTAGGCTTTAACGATAAAAAAGATATTGAAAAATATGGGTTAGAGAACTTTACTAAAAAATGTTTAGCACGTGTTGACCATTTTTCAAAAACAATTACAGAACAATCTAAACGATTAGGACAATGGATGGATTGGGATAATTCATATTACACAAATACAGCAGAAAACATCACTGCAATATGGCATTTCTTAAAGAAATGTGACGAATTAGGAATGATAGAAAGGTCATTCAGACCAATGCCATGGTGCCCAAGATGTGGAACATCTTTATCAGAACATGAGATGGCTGGGTCATATAAACAAATGGTACATAAATCAGTGTTTTTCAAACTACCATTAATAGGAACAGATAGCAAAATAGTAGTTTGGACAACAACTCCATGGACACTATCTTCAAACGTAGCATTAGCAGTTAACCCAGAAATTGATTATGTTAAAGTTAAAGTAAAATCAGATGATAAATTCTTAATAATGGATAAAAATGCTTTAAAAATTTTAGGAGACGACAAAATAGAAGTTGTAGATAGCTTCAAAGGTGAAAAATTAGCTGGCTTAAAATATGAAACATGTTTCCCGGAAATGGAAAAACAAAAAGAAATAGACCATAGAGTAGTTGCATGGGAAGATGTTTCTTCAGAAGATGGTACAGGTGTTGTACACATTGCTCCAGGCTGTGGTGCTGAAGACTTTGAACTAGGAAAAAGAGAAGGCTTAGATGTTGTAGTTCCAATTGATGATGAAGGCATAATATTAGATGGTTTCGGTTTCATGACAGGACACAATACAAAAGAAGTTGCAGAACTTGTATTTGAAGAATTAAAGAAAAGAAATAAATTATATAAAGTAGAAGAACACGAACACAGCTACCCAGTATGTTGGAGATGTAAGAGTGAAGTAGTATTTAAAGCAGTTCAAGAATGGCACATTAACAGTGATAAAATAAGACCAAAACTTATAGAAGCTGCAAGACAAGTTAAATGGACACCAGACTTTGCAGGAAAGAGAATGGAAGATTGGCTAAATAATATGGGCAACTGGGCAATTTCAAGAAAGAGATTTTATGGTTTACCACTTCCAATATATCCTTGTGAAGAATGTGGAAAAGTTACAGTTGTTGGTTCAAGAGAAGAATTAAAAACATTAGCAGTTGACCCTAAAAAAGTAGATGAATTACCAGATTTACATAGACCTTGGATAGATGGAATAGAAATAGTTTGCCCACATTGTGGAAAACACGTTCAAAGAATAAAAGATGTTGGAGACTGTTGGCTAGATGCTGGTATAGTACCATTTTCAACACTAAAATATTTTACAGATAAAGAATACTGGAAACAATATTTCCCAGCAGAATGGGTAACAGAAATGAAAGAACAAATAAGATTATGGTTCTATTCATTATTATTCATGTCTGTTGTATTAGAGGGTAGAGCACCTTATGAATCTGTACTTACATATAGTGCAGTTATCAAAGAAGATGGTGGAAAATTCTCTAAATCTGGCTATATGATTAAATTTGATGAAGCAGCAGAAAAAATAGGAGCAGACCCAATAAGATATCTATATGCAGGAGCACAAGTAAATAATGATGTTAGATTTGGTTTCAACCTAGGAGATGAGTCAAGAAGAAAATTATTAAACTTCTGGAATATATACGTATTCTTCAATACTTATGCAGTGCTTGATATGCCAAATTTAAAAGACTATAAATTAGACATGTCTAAACTACAAAAAACAGATAAATGGCTACTTGCAAGATTAAACAAATTCCTAGAAGTAGCAAGAAAATCAATGGATAGTTATCAAGTTCAAAACTTAGTAAAAGAATTTGAAATATTTGTTGATGATATCTCAAACTTCTATGTAAGAGTAAACAGAAAGAGATTCTGGAAAATTGGTGAAGATAGTGATAAAACACTTGTATACTATTTATTATATACAACAATTAAGAAAATGTCTCAAGCAGTTGCACCAATAATACCATTTATGACAGAAGAAATCTGGCAAAACATGGTAAGAAGCTTTGAGCCAAACGAAGTAAAATCAATACACCTAAGTGATTACCCAGCTCCAACACCAGAATTTGAAAATGAAGAAATTCTAAAAGAAGTTGAAGAAATAAGAAAAGTAATAGCACTTGGTTTAATGCTAAGAAATGAAAAACAACTAAAAGTTAGACAACCATTAAACACAATGTATATTTCAAGTGAAAAAGATATTGAAAAATCAATAAGAGACTTTGAACCAATAATCAAAGAAGAACTAAATGTAAAAACAATAGACTTAATAAAAGATGAATCAATATTAAATGATGAATATTTAATGGTAAACTTCAAAGTTGCAGGAAGAATGTTAAAAGAAAAAATTCAAGATTTCAAAGCAAAAATAGAAGGCTTATCAGATGAAGAAATGAAAAAATTGGTATCAAAATTCAATGATGAAAAAATTAGCGAAATAGAAGTAGCAGGCTTTGGAACATTTGAAAAGGACGTATTCTTAAAGAATATGAGACCAAAAGCACACATAGTTGTAATAAAAGAAGGCGACTACACAATAGCACTAGATACTATACTAACAGAAGAGTTGATTGTAGAAGGAATGTATAGAGATTTAGTAAGAACACTACAAGTATTAAGAAAAGATGCAGGACTAAAAGTAGAACAACGCATAACATTAAGCTTACAAACAGAAGGAAAATTAATGCAAAAAGTTCTAGAAGAATACCTAGAAAAAATAACTCAAGATACATTAACTGAGAAATTTGTAAAAACACCAATAGAAAACGACATTGAAAAAGAAATTGAAATCAATGGCGAAAAAGTAACAGTACAAATTAAAGGAATGTAAAAGGAGGAGTTATTATGAAAGAATATATTATAAATGTTGAAGGAATGGCATGTTCTGGTTGCGAAAAAAGAATAATAAACGTACTTAGTCAAATGCCAGAAGTAAAGAAAGTTACAGCAGACCACAATACAGGAAAGGTTGTAATTGAAGCAGAAAATCTTGATGAAAATACAGCAAAAGAAAAAATAAATGATTTAGGTTTTAAAGCAATATAATAATTTAAAAATTAGTTAAAGTCAGAGTATTAAAAAGTAATACTCTGGCTTTTAAAATTTACCAAATTTTAACTTTTTTTCGTATTGTAAGTTAATAAATTTATGCTAAAATTATAGCCCAAAAGGGGGAGATATTTTGAAAAGGATTAGCATAATTGTACCAATATATAATGAGGAAGAAAGTTTGCCATTTCTAAGAAATAGGCTGTTAAACACAATAAATAAAATTAAAAACTATGAATTTCAAATACTACTTGTAAATGATGGAAGCAAAGATAATAGCTTAGCAGAGATGAGAGAAATTTGTAAACAAGATTTACGTTTTAAATACATATCACTTTCTAGAAATTATGGAAAAGAAGTAGCAATGCTTGCAGGTTTAGACTACTGCAAAGATAGTGATAGTGTAATTTTCATAGATGCAGATTTGCAAGATCCACCAGAATTAATTGAAAAAATGATAGAAGAATGGGAAAAAGGCTATGATGATGTATATGCAAGAAGAATTAGTAGAGAAGGAGAAAGTTGGCTAAAGAAATTTACATCAAAAATGTATTACAAAGTTTTAGCAAAAATGACTAAAATACCAATTCAAAAAGATACAGGAGATTTTCGTTTGCTAGATAAAAGGTGTGTTCAAGCACTATGCCAAATGAGAGAAAAAAATAGGTGTTCAAAAAGTTTGTTTAGCTGGATAGGTTATAACAAAAAAGAAATAACATTTGAAAGAGAAAAAAGAATAGCCGGAACAACAAAATGGAATTATATAAACCTAATAAAACTAGCAATAGACGGCATTACATCACTTTCAACCAAACCACTTAACATGCCTATATACATAAGTATTATTCTAGGAATAGCACTTATTATATATGCTACAACGTTAGGAATATTTGCAATAGCCGGAAAAACAATAGTAGAGCTAAACATAATAATATTTGTTCTCTTACTATTCTTTACAATACATATGACATTTGTTAGCATATTTGGAATATATTTAGGAAAAATATTCGAGGAGACAAAAGGTAGACCAATATACTTGTTAGATGAAATAAATGGGGAAAGAGAGAAAAACGATGGGGGATATAAAACACAAGAAAGCTGTTATAATAATTTTAATTTTAATCACTATTCTGCAAATTAGCACAAGAATATACATAGGGCACAAAAAGTCATATTACCATATGGATGAAATGTATTCTTATGGTCTTATGAATTATAATAAGTTAAACATTACAGATAATGAAGATTTCCAAAATGTTTGGCATAATAAGGAATACTACTTAGATTACTTAACTGTTAACCAAAATGAAAAATGGAATTTAAAACCAGTATATGAAAATCAAAAAAATGATGTTCACCCACCTTTGTATTACCTACTACTTAGAATATCAGCAAGCTTTACAATAGATAAATTTTCAAAGTGGTCAGGAATAATATTAAACATAATAATATTTACTGTTTCCAATGTACTAGTATTTAAAATAGCAAAGGAGTTATCTAAAAGTAATATCTATGGAATAATTGGGTGCGTTATAAATGGCTTTTCACTAATTGCCTTAAATTCAAATAGCTTTATAAGAATGTATGAGTTAGCAAATTTAATGACATTATTCTTAACATGGTTTCATTTAAAAATATATCATAAAAAAAGTATCTCATGGCGAGACACCTTGCCAATTGCAATTTCTTTTATACTTGGAGGCTTAACACATTACTATGTTCTAGTCTATGGGCTAGGACTATATATAGTGTATACAATAAAATGTATAAAGAACAAGGAAAAGAACAATTTATTTAAATATCAAATTGCAATAGTTGGAAGTGCTATATGCTTTTTGGCAATTTTTCCATATGCCATATATCATGTGTTTTTTAGTTATAGAGGATTTTCACGGAGTAAAAACAAATATCAAAATTCAACTACTAGGATACGTATATCTTTTAAATAAAGAGGTGTTTGGAAATCTATTAGGTGTGGTAATTACTGCTATAATATGTACATATAAAAAGCCTAAACAAAGTAATCATATTCCTTTAATTGTACCAATAATACTGTATTTCTGCGTAATAATAGTAAAAGCACCATACATAGAAGCAAGATATTTCATGCCAATTTATAGTGTGATAAACATTTATGTGTTATATAAAATAAAAGACATTTTTGAAAGAAGTAAAACAGAAAAGCAAACACTTTTTATGATTATAGCTTTGTATTCGATTATGCTATGTAACCCAATAATCACAAAAACTAAGATAGACTTAACATATAAAGACTATAAGCCACTAGTTCAAAAGGTTCAAAAAGAAAACAAACCAATAGTATATGTTTTTGATTATACAAATAATAGATTTTTAGATGATTTGTATTTATTTACATTAGTAGATAAATCAATAATTGTAGATAAAGAAAATTTAACCAATGAAATGCTAAATAATGGAAACATATTGTTAATATGCAGAGATAATTATATTCAGGAAATTAGTAATAGATTTCAATATTCATATAATTTAGTCAAAACCTTAAATGCTTACAATGTTTACGAAATAAGCCACAAATAGGGAAAAGTATGATATAATTTTAAAGAAGGAGAATGAAAATGCAAAGAATACTAGTTGTTGAAGATGAAAAGGAAATTGCAGAAGCAATAAAAATATATCTTGAAGAGGAAGGCTATGAAGTTATTATTTGTTTAAATAGTGAAAAGGCTATATCTCTATTTAAACAAAACGAATTTCAATTAGTTTTATTAGATATAATGATGCCAAAGGTAGATGGAATAACCCTTGCAAGACAAATACGAAAAACGAGCTCTGTACCAATTATATTTATATCAGCCAAAAGTGAAAGTACAGATAAAATTACTGGGCTAAATGCAGGAGCAGATGATTATATTACAAAACCTTTTGAACCACTAGAATTAATTGCTAGGGTTAAAGCAAATATTAGAAGATACTGCAAATTAGGAAGCAATGTTGAAAATGATAATTTAAGAATTGATGGCTTGGAAATTAATAACAAAACCAAAGAAGTTTTTATTGATGGAGAGCTTATTAAATTAACACCAATAGAATATAAATTATTATATTTCTTAGCAACTAATAAAGGACAAGTTTTCTCAATAAAACAGATTTATGAAAATGTATGGAAAGAGCCATTTGATGGATATGAAAAAAAGGTAGTTGTTCATATAAGTCACATTAGAGATAAGATTGAAATAAACCCAAAAGAACCAAAATATATAAAAGCTGTTTGGGGACTAGGATATAAGATAGAAAACCTAAAATAAGGAAAGGTGATTTTAATGAAGAATATAAAAATACTAATAAAGAAAATATTGCTATTTATAATATTTACAATAATAATATCTATTTCCTATCTAAAAATATGGCCATATATTAAAGAAAATGGAATAAAAATACCAAAAGAGAAAAAATACATAGAAACAGAAAACTTCCAAAGAAAATTTGCATTGGAAATAATGGGCTTAGAAAGCTCAGTAAGTTGGGGAATAGTAGAAGATTACTTTTATGAAAACGAATTTAATCAATATAATAGAAGCCAAACAAATGTAGAATATATCTTTGATATTGAAAAAACAAATGGAGAAACTATGCTTCTAAGTAATATAATAAATGAAAATTTAGAAGGAGCAATGAAAAATTTTAAAAACAGCACCGCATATTATATTTGTTCTTTAAACGAATGGCCAGAAACTAACCAAAGCACTTTAAAATATTCTCGCTTCAAGGCAAATCAGGAGATATTTAAAAAATTAGATGTATATATTAGAGTGCAAAACATTGATGTTAAAGATGAAATTTATATAGCAAAAGAAAAATACGAGGATTTTGCCAATAATTACAAAACATATTTAAGTATATGTGCAGTGTTATTTATACTATTTATCTTGATATTAATAAATGTAAGTAGGCACATAAATGAAACAAAGGGATTCAAATTATTTAATGGATTATATATTGAGCAAATAGTACTAATAATAGGAACATTAATTTATGTAGGAATATTAGTATTAGAAAGGCATTGGATTATTTATACTATTTATAAATATTTAATATATATAATTTATGTTTTATGCTATATAATTATCTCTGAAATATATTTTTACATTATTAGAAAAAACGCAAATAAAAGAGAATTTCTACTTCCAAAGGTCATAAAGCATTTTCAAAATATTTATAAAACAATTATAGTATATATTTTTGTTTGTTTAGCCTATGTATTTATAATAAAAAATTTTGCAAGCTATGGCTATTATAGTGTTGGCATTTATTCTCTAATCTTCTTAATAAACACAATAATTTTGCTTCATCAACTAAGCTTGTTAATTGAAATAAGTGAGATTACTACAAAAATAGAAACAATGGGAAGCGGAAATATGGAAAATATAATTGAATGTAGAAACGCAGAACTTCAAGAACTTGGAAAAAATATTAACAATATAAAACAAGGAATGAAAAAAGCAGTTGAAGAAAGTATGAAGGCAGAAAGATTAAAAACTGACCTTATAACAAACGTATCACATGATTTAAAAACACCACTAACTTCAATTATAAATTACACAGATTTATTAAAAAAGGAAAAAATAGAAAACGAAAATGCCAAAAAATATATTGATATTTTAGAGAAAAAGTCTAAGAAACTAAAAATTCTAACAGAAGATTTAATTGAAGTTTCAAAAATATCATCAGGAAATGAAACAGTAGCATTAGAAAAAATAGACTTTAAAGAACTTGTTCTGCAGGCAAATGGAGAGTTTGCTGAAAAGTTTGAAGAAAAGAACTTAGATGTAATTAGCAATTTGCCTCAAGAAGCGGTAATAATGGATTTGGACGGTAAAAAAATGTGGAGAGTTTTAGAAAATTTATATCAAAATGTGTACAAATATTCTCTAGAAAACACAAGAGTATATGTTGATTTGGCAGTTCATGACAACATAGTATTTACAATAAAAAATATATCTAAAGAAAAGTTAAACATATCTCCAGATGAACTCATGGAGCGATTTATAAGGGGAGATAGTTCAAGGCATACGGGTGGAAATGGGCTAGGCTTATCAATAGCAAAAGATTTAAGCAAATTAAATGGTGGAACTTTATCAATACAAATAGATGGAGATTTGTTTGTTGCTAAAATTAAACTTGACAATATTAAGTTATTATGATATTCTAAACTTCCAAAACGGATAAATACGTTTTGGAAGTTATAAAAATAGGAGGGTATAAAATGGAATTAAAAGGATCAAAAACAGAAAAAAACTTAATGGAAGCATTTGCTGGGGAATCTCAAGCAAGAAATAAATATACATATTTTGCATCTAAAGCAAAAAAGGAAGGATATGAGCAAATTGCAGCAATATTCCAAGAAACAGCAGATAACGAAAAAGAACATGCTAAAATGTGGTTTAAATTATTACATGATGGAGAAGTTCCATCAACAGTAGAAAACTTAAAAGCTGCAGCTGAAGGAGAAAACTTCGAATGGACAGATATGTATGAAAGAATGGCAAAAGAAGCTAAAGAAGAAGGCTTTGACAGAATAGCATACTTATTTAGTGCTGTTGCTAAAATTGAAAAAGAGCATGAAGAAAGATATAAAAAATTATTAGAAAATGTAGAAAATGGGTTAGTATTTTCAAAAGATGGAGATAGAATTTGGAAATGTAGAAATTGTGGACATATAGTAATAGGAAAATCAGCACCAGAAGTATGCCCAGTATGTAATCATCCAAAAGCATATTTTGAAATAAAAGCAGAAAATTATTAATAAAAATGGTCCAACTTCACAGTTGGACTATTTTTTAAATCTTATATCATCACCGAAAAATCTATAAATATTATAATTGCCAATAAATCTTGAAACTATTCTTTCATCATAAGTTCTAAACAAGCTCTGCAAATCTAGGTTTGTTGAAATTATTGTTTTAGTAATTTTACCATTTTGATTAAGCAATCTTGTATTAATTATCTTATAAAGCTCAGTAAATTTCATACTATTCATTGTTTCAGTGCCCAAATCATCAATTACTAATAAATCTACACTCAAAAGATTTTGAGAAAATGCATTATTTGAATTTTTATCAAAAAGTTCACTAATTAAGGTATCCAGCATAACAGGTGCTGTTTGGTAAAGAACAGTTTTCCCTTTGGCTAAGAGCTCTGCAACAATACAGTTGGATAAGAATGTTTTTCCAAGGCCAGTTCCACCTGAAAAAAGTAAATTCTTTTCGTTTGGGTCATCAAAGTTTTTAATGAATTTTTTAACTTCTTTGCCAATTATTTTAATGTTCTCTCTAGGAGATAAATCGGAACCATATTTTTCTTCATTAACTTCATCTGAATATAAATTCAAATTAAACTTCTTAAAGTTTTCTCTATCTAAATTTCCAATATTTGAATTATTGTATTCAATATTAAGAATTTGTTGCTTTAAACAACTACACATAACAGATTTTCCATCATCCAAAACATAACCTGTATCTTTGCATTTTGAACATTCATAGTGTGGAGATAGGTAGCTTATGTCTTTTCCAGCTTTTTTTAGAATTGTTTCTCTTTCAAGTTTTAAATCATTTGCTTTGTTTTGTAGTTCAGATATGTAAGAAGGATCAAACTTTACTAAAAGTGCTTTAGCTGTTTTTATGGCAAATGAATTAAGTTCAGTTTCTATTTCTTGCAAACGTGGAATTCTAGCATACAGTTCAGACTTTCGCTTTTCAAGGTCAGATGTAGCTATCATTTGTTTTTTATCATATTCATTTAAAAGCTCTTTTAATGTGCTACTGCTTACCATGGCAAGTTCTCTCCCTTCTATTACTTTTTATTTGCATATAATTCGTTTAAATTATCATAAGTTCTTTGCGTATAATTATTATAGTTAGTTTTCTTTTCAAGGTCTTTAATTGTTTTGTTTTGGGTTTTAAAATCGACCATGAATTTTTGCACTTCTTCTGGTGTTTTTAATTTTCTATCATGCCAATCGGTTAATAATTTATCAAAATAATCAAACGTTGGGTTTGCTTTTGAGGTAGTTTTCTTCAATGCAAGGTTAATTACATCTAGGCTGTAACCATAATCAATAACCCATTTTTCAATATATTCTTCTTCAAATTCAGTAAAGGCAGTATAACGACCAAGTTTTTTAGCAATGGCCTTTTTGATTTTGGTCATATTATCTCGTTTTTGATAGTAGTTTTCCAAATCATTAAATGTTTTAATATTGTTCTTAGACCATGCTTCTGCAACGGTTTGAACATAGTTTTTATGAAGAGCAGATTTTCCAAAGCAGTAATCAAATAAAGAAACCATAACTTGCTCATCAAATTCATATTTTTTAAACCATAAATCTATATCACTATACCAAGATGGAGACATAATACCTTGGAAGTATTGGTTATTAATACTTTCAATAGCTTTTGCTCTATATTGGCTTTTACTGTTATTTTTAATAGCTTCTGGCGTTAGTGTTAAATTAGGTGTATAAGACTTATGAAGCTCAATCTCTTGCAAACTATTTAATGTATAACCAGTAGGCCTTTTTGTAATTGCTCCATTTTCTTCCCAAAAAGTAAGTCCAGCTTGAATAACATTAAAAGGAATATTAAGCTTCTTAGATAAATCTGTAATCTTAATGTCTTTATCGTATTTAGATAGAAAAACTAAACACAAGTATATTTTAATAAAATCTCCACTAGCTGAGGATAAATACTCAGTAAAAAAAACATCTGGTATTTCTGTGTGTGAAAATAAAATAGATTTATCCTTATAATCTAACTTCATAAAAATCTCTCCCTTTAGAATAAATATTATATCATTTTAGATGGGAGAAAACAAGAAAAAAAGTATTAAGTTAGAAAAAAATACAAAAAATCAAAAAAATGCTTGAGAACACTTGACATTTAACATAAAATATGGTAAATTATATAGGCTATGTTCTATAAGTTGGGAGCATAGCTTAAAAAACGCATCGTTAAAACCCGTAAATAAAAGTTGGAGGTGGAGCTAAAATGGCTGCAAAAGGACCTAGAGAAAATATTACATTAGAATGTACAGAATGTAAAAGAAGAAATTATGTAACAAGCAAAAATAAAAGAAACAACACAGAAAGATTAGAAGTAGAAAAATATTGCAAATTCTGCAAAAAGAGAACAACACATAAAGAAACAAAATAAGGCAATAAGCTATTTTTAGGAGGAAATAAAATGGCTAACGAAAAAGAAACCAAAAACAAAAAAGAAGTGAAAAACAAAAAAAGCTTCTTCAAAGATTTCAAAGCAGAATTAAAAAAAGTTATTTGGCCAACACCAAAGCAACTTGTAAACAATACAATTGCAGTTGTAGTTATTGTAATAATTACAGCAGCTATAGTTTTTGTGTTAGATGTAGCTTTTGACTTGTTAAATAAATATGGAATTAATAATTTGAAATCACACATTAGAGGATACAATACTGTAGAAATCACAGATGACCACGACCATGACCATGACCATGATCACGATCATGAAGGTGAAGAAGAAAATGCAAGTGAAAATACTGTAGAGAATAATACGGCTGTAAAAAATAATGTAACTGCTGAAGAAGTAACAGCAAATGAATAATTATAAGGTTTTATATTACTTTAAAAAGGAGGCTCAAAATTAATGTCTCAAGTAGAAGAAAATTTAGAACCAAGATGGTATGTTGTTCATACATATTCAGGATATGAAAACAAAGTTAAAACAGACCTTGAAAAAACGGTTAAAAATAGGGAACTTGAAGATTACTTCTTTGATATTGTTGTCCCAATGGAAGAACAAATAGAAATCAAAGATGGAAAAAGAAAAGCAAACCTAAAAAAGGTTTTTCCAGGATATGTTTTAGTTAAAATGATAGTAACTGAAGAATCTTGGTATATAGTTAGAAATACTAGAGGAGTTACAGGCTTCGTTGGTTCTGGTACAGATCCAATACCTCTTACAAACGAGGAAATAAGAAGCATGGGATTTGAAACATCTGTTGTAGAAATCAACTATGATGTAGACGACTCAGTTAAAATTTTAAATGGAGCACTAGCAGGATTTATAGGTACAGTTCAAGAAATAAACAAAGAAAAAGGAAAAGTAAAAGTTCTTGTTTCAATGTTTGGTAGAGAAACACCTGTAGAATTAGAGCTTGCTCAAGTTGAAAAAGTATAAAATTTAAAAAATATAAATTATTTTGAAAGGAAGTTTTTAAAATGGCTCAAAAAGAAGTTACTAATATAGTAAAATTACAAATTGAAGCTGGAAAAGCAACACCAGCACCACCAGTAGGACCAGCTTTAGGTTCAACAGGTATAAACATTATGCAATTCACAAAAGAATTCAATGAAAAAACAGCAAATCAACCAGGTATGATAATTCCAGTTGTTATAACAGTATATTCAGACAAATCATTTACTTTTATAACAAAAGTACCACCAGTTGCTGTATTAATTAAAAAAGCAATTAAAATTGAAAAAGGTTCTGGAAAACCAAACAAAGAAAAAGTTGCAACAATTACAAACGAACAAGTAAAAGCAATTGCAGAACAAAAAATGGAAGACTTAAATGCTGCATCTGTAGAAGCTGCTATGAGAATGGTAGCTGGTACAGCTCGTTCAATGGGTGTTGTAGTTAAAGACTAAGATATATATTTAAAGTATATATAAATAATTTGGGAGGAGAAATCCGTTAAAACCAAAAGGAGGATAATATGAAAAAAGGAAAATTATATCAAGATAGCGTAAAGCTAATTGATAAAAGCAAAAATTATGATGCTAAAGAGGCTATTGAAGTATTAACAAATATGCCTAAAAGAAAATTTGATGAAACATTAGAATTACACGTAAAATTAGGTGTAGATTCTAAACAAGCTGACCAACAAGTTAGAGGAACAGTAGTTCTTCCAAATGGTACAGGTAAAACACAAAGAGTTTTAGTATTTGCAAAAGGTGATAAAGCTAAAGAAGCTGAAGCAGCTGGAGCAGACTTCGTTGGAGCTGAAGAATTAGTTCCAAAAATCGAAAAAGAAAACTGGTTCGATTATGATGTAATCGTAGCAACACCAGACATGATGGGGGTTATAGGAAGATTAGGTAAAATATTAGGACCTAAAGGATTAATGCCAAACCCAAAATCTGGAACAGTTACAATGGACGTAACAAAAGCAATAAACGAAATTAAATCTGGTAAAGTTGAATATAGATTAGATAAATCTAACATAATTCACTTAGGATTTGGTAAAGTATCTTTTGGAGCAGACAAACTATTCGAAAACTACGAAACAGTTATGGATGCTATAATAAAAGCAAAACCAGCAGCAGCAAAAGGACAATACATTAAGAGTATTGCAATTACTACAACAATGGGACCAAGCATTTACGTTGGTTAATTAAAATAAATATAGCCAAAGACAGTAGGCATTAAAATAAGTCCTACCGAGGTAAATTTTAGAGATATAAAGCTCTTGTTTGCCTTGGAGATTTGGCATTCAAGAGTTTTTAATTTTAATCTATATAAAATGTGGAGGTGAAAATAAAAAATGGCAAGCGAAAAAATTCTAAACCAAAAGAAAAAAGAAGTTGAAGAATTAGCTGAAAAATTTAAAAAAGCTAAATTAGTTCTTTTAACAGATTATAAAGGAATTAATGTTGAAGATGTAACAAAATTAAGAGCATCTTTAAGAACAACAGATACAGAATACAAAGTTATAAAAAACAATATAACAAGAAGAGCACTTGAAGCATGTGGAGTTGAGGGTCTAGAAGATCAATTATTAGGAACAACAGCAGTTATTATGGGATATGAAGATTACTTAGAACCATTAAAAGCAATCTACAATTATTCTAAAGATAACGAATTCTACAAAATAAAAGGTGGAATTATAGAAGGTAAAGTAGTTCCAGTAGAAGAATTAATCACACTAGCAAAACTTCCATCAAGGGAGACACTTATTGCACAACTTGCTGGTGCATTACTTGGAAATATTTCAAAACTTGCAGTTGCACTTAATGAAGTTGCAAAACAAAAAGAAAGTGCAAACGCTTAAAACAATAGGGTTGTGACCGACACAAAATTTAAAAAATTATTTAAAAAGGAGAGATTTTAAAATGGCAGACATTGCAAAATTATTAGAAGAAATAGATAGCTTAACAGTTATCGAATTATCAGAATTAGTAAAAGGAATAGAAGAAAAATATGGAGTATCAGCACAAGCAGTAGCAGCACCAGTAGCTGGTGGAGCAGCAGCTGCAGCTGAAGAAAAATCTTCATTTAACGTAGTATTAAAAGAAGTAGGAGCTAACAAAATAGCAGTTATAAAAGTTGTTAGAGACGCTACAGGTTTAGGCTTAAAAGAAGCTAAAGACTTAGTTGATGGAGCACCAAAAACAGTTAAAGAAGGAGCTTCAAAAGAAGACGCTGAAGCTTTAAAAGCAAAATTTGAAGAAGCAGGAGCTACAATCGAATTAGCTTAATTAATTTAAGATTTTTATTAGGGACTTAAAGTTTAAATACTTTAAGTCCTTTTTTTGAGAAAAAAGCTATCATTTAAAGCTAAAGTGTGCTATAATAAAAAAGTATGGCTATTTTTGAAAACACTGTAAATAGCCGTATACATTGCGTAATGGTAATGGCAAATTTAAAGGAGGGGAAAACTATGATAAAAATTTATAACACAAATATGGTAACAGGCAAACTAGAAAGTGTAGAAGAAATTAAAAAAGGAGTATGGATAAACTTAGTAAACCCGTCCGACTCGGAAATAAAACGAGTATGTACAGAGATAAATATAGAAGAAGATTTTATTAGATATCCATTGGACTATGAAGAGCAAGCCAGAATTGATACAGAAGACGATATGACTTTGTTCGTAATAGACGTTCCAATTATAGAGGATATAAAAGATGATACAACATATACAACAATGCCACTTGGTGTAATTATTGTAAGAGACGATTTTCTAATAACAGTATCATTAAGAAAAAACAGAATTATAGATGCATTTGAGAAAGGTAGAATAAAAGGAGTCTACACATATAAGAAAACAAGGTTTTTACTACAAATATTGTACCTAAACTCTGCAAGCTACCTAGATAGCTTAAAGAAAATAAACAAAGAACAAGAAGCAACAGTATTTCTACTACAACAAAGTATGAAAAATAGAGACTTAATACAATTGTTAAACTTGCAAAACAGTTTAATATATATTACAACATCATTAAAATCAAACGAAATAGTAATGGAGAAGACTTTAAGAGGCAAAATTTTAAAAATGTACGAAGAAGATGAAGATATTCTAGAAGATGCAATTATAGAGAACAAGCAAGCTATAGAAATGAGTAAAACATATAGTGACATTCTAACAAGCACAATGGATGCATATTCTTCAATCATTTCAAACAACTTAAATGGAGTTATGAAATTTTTAACCTCACTTACAATTTTAATTTCAGTACCAACATTAATTGCAAGCATTTGGGGAATGAATGTTGAGTTGCCATTTTCAAGAACGCCATATGGTTTTGTAATCTTAATAGGAATATCTCTATTTGTTGCAATAATAGCATATATATGGCTAAAAAGAAAAGATATGATTTAAGGAGAGAACAATGATAAATTCAATAGGAGTAACAGTAAGATTTGGAAAAAGAGTTTTATTTGAAGATGTAAATATTAAATTTACAAAAGGAAATTGCTATGGGCTAATTGGTGCAAATGGTGCTGGAAAATCAACCTTTTTAAAAGTATTATCTGGCGAAATTGAACCAAGTAAAGGTGAAATTGCAATAGATAAAGGAGCAAGAATTTCAGTTTTGCAACAAAATCACTTTGCATACGAAGACTATACAGTGCTAGATACAGTAATAATGGGAAACAAAAAATTATACAGTATTATGAAAGAAAAAGAAGCACTTTATGCAAAACCAGACTTTAACGAAGAAGATGGTTTAAAAGCAGCAAAACTTGAAGAAGAATTTGGTAATATGGACGGTTGGAATGCAGAATCAGATAGTGCAATACTTTTAAATAACCTAGGAATACCAGCAGCAAACCATTATAAATTAATGAAAGAACTTGAAGCAAAGGATAAAGTTAAAGTATTACTTGCACAAAGTTTATTTGGTAATCCAGATGTATTATTACTAGATGAGCCAACAAACGACTTAGATTTAAAGAGCATTGAATGGCTACAAGAATTCCTAATTAACTTTGAAAATACAGTTATTGTAGTATCACATGATAGATATTTCTTAAATAAAGTTTGCACACATATTGCAGATGTGGACTTTGGAAAGATAAAAATATACCCAGGAAACTATGACTTTTGGTATGAATCAAGTCAACTTGCATTAAAACAAGCAAAAGAACAGAATAAGAAGAAAGAAGAAAAGATAAAGGAATTACAAGAATTTATTGCAAGATTTAGTGCAAATGCATCAAAATCAAAACAAGCAACATCAAGAAAAAAATCTTTAGAGAAGATTGAATTAGAAGAAATAAAGGCATCTAATAGAAAATACCCATATATAGATTTCAAACCAGAAAGAATGCCAGGAAATGAAATATTAAAAGTTAAGAATATTTCTAAAACAATAAACGGAGAAAAAGTACTAGATAATATTTCATTCAATGTAAGACCAGGAAACAAAATTGCAGTAGTTTCAGATAATGAGTTAAGAACAACACTTCTATTTCAAATAATAGCAGGTGAAGTAGAGCCAGATGAAGGAGAAATAGAATGGGGACAAACAATTACAAATGCATATTTTCCAAAGGATAATAATTACTTGTTTGAAAGCAAAGAAACTTTAGTTGAATGGTTAAGAAAATATTCAAAAGACCCAGATGAAACATATATTAGAGGTTTCTTGGGAAGAATGCTATTCTCAGGAGATGAAGCATTAAAAACTGTTAATGTTTTATCTGGTGGAGAAAAGGTTAGATGTGTTCTAGCTAAATTAATGCTTTCAGGAGCTAACTTCTTAAGCTTTGACGAACCAACAAACCACCTAGACATGGAAGCAATAACAGCATTAAATGAAGGGTTAAAAAACTATAAAGGAAACTTAATATTTACATCGCATGACCATCAACTAACTCAAACAGTTGCAAATAGAATAATTGAACTTGGACCAGAAAAGAAATTTGATAAAGACATGACATATGATGAATACTTAGAAAAGAAAAGCGCCATCCAGTAGGATAGCGCTTTTTCCCATCAATCGTGGTAGGTCATGATGCCCTTGTTCAGAATGTTGATGTAGGGCTTCATGTGTGCCGGAATCTGGTTCGCAGAAATCTTGATCTTGGTTCCGCAGTTGGGGCAGACGACATAGTACTCAGTAGAGTCATTGCAGTTCACTGCACGAATGTCGGATGCTCTGTCGGCAGAAGCTTCAATCTTGCAAACGGGGCAATCAAAGTCGATACCGTCGGTGAAAATATACATAATAACCTCCACCCATTTAAGGGATTATAAAGTATTTAGCTAAAAGCTAAACCTAAGTTAATTGTAGCACAATTAACATAAAATTGCAAATTCTGTATTCATAATAAAAAATAAAAATATTACATTTATATTACAAATTGCAAAATTTATTGCAATTTGTAAGTTTTTATTATAAAATAAAAATATAAATTATATGAGACTTATAAAGGAGAAAAGAACATGAATATAGTAGCTGTAAGCCTTGTGGCTGTGTATATATATCTCGTAAGTTTATTAGTAAATAAAGCAAGCATATTTCCATATGCTTTATTAAAGTTGTTTGCAAGAGATGGATAAGTCCGTCTCTTTTTGTCGTATGTAAAGAAGGAGTTGAATTTTAAATGAAGAAAAACAGAGGTATAACATTAATAGCACTTATAATTACAGTAATTTTACTTTTGATACTAGTAGGAGTAAGTGTAAATGTAATTATTAAGGGAAATTTGTTTAGTAATGCACAAAAGGCAGTAGATGGCACAAATGCAAAAGTAAATGAACAGCAAACTATAATGGATGAATTAATGAATGAATGGGACGAAATAGAAAAAGATTATTGTTCACACAATTGGAAAGATGGTGAAATACTTCTACAGCCAACATGTACAACCACAGGTAAAAAACAAGTGGTATGTGAAATTTGTGGAAAGTTATTAGAAGTAGAAATACCAGCATTGGGGCATAATTATGTAAATAGAGTATGTACAAGATGTGGAGAAGCTGAACCAGGCTGTACAACACATACATATGGAGATTGGATAATAACAAAAAGCCCAACTTGTATAGCAGAAGGCTCAAAAAAGAGAACCTGTACAGTATGTGGAGTAGAAAAGGTAGAAACAATACCAGCAACAGGAGAACATACATATGGAGATTGGGTAGTAACAAAACAGGCTACATGTACAGCAGGTGGATCTCAAACAAGAACCTGCACAGTATGTGGAGTAAAACAAGTAGAAAAAACACCAATAGAACATACATATGGAGATTGGGTAATAACAAAACCGGCTACATGTACAGTAAGTGGATCTCAAACAAGAACCTGCACAGTATGTGGAGCAAAGGAGGTCTTAAGAATCGTACCACTAGGCCATAATTTTATCAATAACAAATGTACAGTATGTGGGGCCACACAGGGACTCGAAGAATACTAAAAGGAAGCACAATGGATAGTGCTAGAGAAAAAAATTGCCTAGTTTTTAGGCAATTTTTTTAAAAACCCTTGACAAATGGCTAAAAATAGTGTAAAGTAGAATAGCATTACAATTTTTAAAAAGGTGATGATAGTTATGGATAAGAAAGTTGAAATTAGTATGCTTTGCGAAATTTATGGCAAGCTTTTAACTGAAAAACAATTAGATATTATGGATAACTATTATAACCTAGACTTGTCTCTTTCAGAAATAGCAGAGAACGAAGGCATTACAAGGCAAGCTGTAAGAGATATAATAAAAAAGGGGGAAAATAAACTTTTCGAATTTGAAGAAAAGCTAGGAATTATGAAAAAAACTATGAAGCAAGAAGAAAAAATAGCAAATATTTTATCTGAGCTGACAAAAATTCAAACAAAGTTTACAGACGAACAAATAGCTGAAATACTAGAACATATTAAAACAGAACTTAATTGTGTAGTGTAAGGAGGAAAACATATGGCTTTTGAGGGATTATCTTCAAGATTACAAGCAATAACAAGAAAACTTCGGGGGTAAAGCAAGAATTACCGAAAATGATTTAAAAGAAGTAATGCGAGAGGTAAAGTTAGCTTTACTAGAAGCAGATGTTAATTATAAAATTGTAAAAGAGTTTATTGCTGAGGTCGAGAGAAAAGCCTTAGGTCAAAATGTTTTAAAATCTTTAACACCAGGACAACAAGTTGTAAAGATTGTAAGAGACGAGATGACAGAACTTTTGGGAGGAGTAGCAAGTAAAATAAACTTCACTCCAAACCCACCTACAATCATAATGCTAGTAGGCCTACAAGGTTCTGGTAAAACTACAACTTGTGGTAAGCTTGCAAATCTTTTAAGAAAACAAGGCAAAAAGCCATTACTTGTAGCATGCGACGTATACAGACCAGCAGCTATAAAGCAATTACAAGTAGTAGGTAGCCAATTAAATATTCCAGTATTTGCAAATGAAAACTCAAAAGATGTAGTGCGTATAGCAAAACAAGCAATATCTGAAGCTTATTCAAAATTAAATGATGTAATTATATTAGATACTGCAGGACGACTTCATATAGATGAAGAATTAATGCAAGAGCTAAAAAATGTTAAAGCAAATGTTAAACCACATGAAATACTATTAGTAGTAGATTCTATGACTGGTCAAGATGCTGTAAATGTAGCTCAAACGTTTAATGAAAATTTAGGAATAGATGGAGTTATTTTAACAAAGTTAGATGGCGATACTCGTGGTGGTGCAGCTCTTTCTGTTAAGAAAATTACAGGAAGACCAATAAAGTTTATTGCTAACCGGAGAAAAGCTTAGCGATATTGAAGAATTCCACCCAGATAGAATGACATCAAGAATTTTAGGTATGGGAGATATGCTTTCAATTATAGAAAAAGCTGAAGAAGCTTTTGATGAAGAAGAAGCACTGAAACTCGAGAAAAAACTTAAAAAACAAGAATTTGATTTAGATGATTACTTAACACAACTAAGACAAGTAAAGAAAATGGGTTCATTCTCATCAATACTTAAAATGATACCAGGTATGAATAAATTTGGAGATATAAAAGTAGATGACAAAGAATTTGTAAAAATTGAAGCTATAATATGCTCAATGACAGCAAAGGAAAAGAAAAATACAAGACTTCTTAATGCAAGCAGAAGACAAAGAATTGCAAAAGGAAGTGGTACAACAGTACAAGATATCAATAAATTTATAAACTCATATGAAACAACACAAAAGCTTATGAAGAAAATGCAAAATAGTAAAGGTGGCATGAAAAATGCTCTAAAAGGCTTTGATATGAACAGCCTTAAAAACTTAAAATAGTTATTAATTTTTTAAATTTAATATAAAAAATAAAAGAGGAGGATTTTAAAATGGTAAAAATAAGATTACAAAGAGTAGGAAAGAAAAAAGCACCATTCTATCACATAGTTGTTGCTGATTCTAAGTCTCCAAGAGATGGAAAAATAATTGAACAAATTGGAACATACAACCCAATGACAGATCCATCTGAAGTTAACTTTGACAAAGAGAAAGTTGAACAATGGATTAAAAATGGAGCAAAACCAACAGATACAGTAAGACGTTTAATTGAAACAAAATAAGAAAAGGCTTTAAATAAAGGAGGCAAATATGAAAGAAACATTAGAAACAATAATCAAAAGCTTAACAGAATTTCCAGAACAAGTTTCAATAAATGAAATTGATGGAGAAAAATCAGTTGTTTTTGAAGTTAAAGTTGCAGAAACAGATATGGGAAAAGTAATTGGTAGAGAGGGAAAAATAGCTGCTGCTATTAGAACAGTTATGAAAGCTCTAGCTAGCAAGGAACAAAAAAGAGTTTCTGTAGAATTTATAGGATAAGATATGAAAGAATATTTAGAAGTTGGAAAAATTGTTAATACAAGTGGTCTAAAAGGTTTATTAAAGGTTAGCCCTTTAACAGATGACATTACTAGATTTGAAGATTTAGAAACAATATATATTCAAAAAGCTAAAGAACTTATAGAGTTTAAAATTCAAGATGTTAAGTATAATAAGAATATGGTACTTTTAAAACTTGAAGGAATAGACGATATAACAGAAGCTGAAAAATATAAAAATTGCTATATCAAAATAAATAGAGAAGACGCAGTAGAACTTGAAGAAGATTCTTACTTTATTGTAGATATTATCGGTTCAGAAGTATTTACAGAAGAAGGAGAAGATTTAGGCAAAGTTGTAGATGTGTTTCAAACAGGAAGTAATGATGTTTACACTGTAAAAACTTTAGATGGTAAAGAAATTCTACTTCCAGCAATAGAAGATGTTATAAAAAACGTTGATATTGAAAATAAGAAAATAGTAATTCATTTAATGGAAGGTTTAATATGAGAATAGATATATTAACTCTTTTCCCAGAAAGCTTTGAACCATTAAAACAAAGTATTATAGGAAGAGCAGTAGAAAAGAATATAATAGATATTAATTTAATAAATATTAGAGACTTTTCAAAAGATAAGCACAAAAAAGTAGATGATACACCATATGGCGGAGGAGCCGGAATGGTAATAAGACCAGATGTTGTATATGATGCTTATAAAAGTGTTTATGAACCAAATGCAAAGGTAATATATTTATCACCTCAAGGCAAAACTTTAAACCAGAATATAGTTCAAAGTTTAAGCAAAGAAGAACATTTAATTCTACTTTGTGGACACTATGAAGGAATAGACCAGAGAGTTATTGATGAAATAAACCCAGAAGAAATATCAATTGGAGATTATGTACTAACAGGTGGAGAGCTTCCAGCAATGGTACTTGTAGATTCAGTTTCAAGATATGTAGAAGGGGTTTTAAATGAAGCTTCAATAGAGGAAGAATCTTTTACCAATAACTTACTTGAATATCCACAGTATACAAGACCAGAAATATTCTTAGGAAGAGAAGTACCAGAGGTACTAAAATCTCGGAAATCATCAAAAAATTGATGAATGGAGATTAGCAAAATCGTTAGAAATAACAAAACAAAAAAGACCAGATTTAATAAATAAGTAAGAAGGGAGGATATCAAATGGATATCATAAAATCAATTGAGCATGAACAAATGAAAAACAAAATACCAGAACTAAGAGTTGGTAACACAGTAAAAGTTCATGTTAGAGTAAAAGAAGGAAACAGAGAAAGAATCCAAGTTTTCGAAGGAACAATAATAAAAGTACAAGGAGGAGGAGTAAACCAAACATTTACAGTTAGAAGAATAGCTTCAGGTGTAGGTGTTGAAAAAACATTCTTAGTTCACTCACCAGCAGTTGAAAAAGTAGAAGTAACAAGAGTAGGTAAAGCAAGAAGAGCTAAATTATTCTACTTAAGAGATAGAGTTGGTAAATCAGCTAAGACTAAAGAAAAAGTTGGAGCAAGAATTCAAACAAACGAAATCGTTTTAAAAGAAGAAGCAGTAGAAGCAGCTCCAGAAGAAGCTCCTGCAGTTGAAACAGAAGCTCCAGTTGTAGAAGAAACTGTAGATACAGTAACAGAAGAAACTACAACAGAAGTAAAAGAATAATAAAAGTTATAAGTACAAGCGTACTTGAATAGCCTATTAATGTAAGTTTAGGAGGAAAATATGAACTATTTACTTAAAACTACATTGATAGGTTTATTTTTTGGCACTTTTGGAACCACAATAGGAGGAATTATTGGCGTTACATGGAAAAGAAACTCCAATAGGTTTCTAAGCTTTATATTGCAACTCGCAGCTCGGGCTTATGATGGCAATTATATGTTTCGATTTAATCCCAGAGGCAATAGAAATGGCAGGACTTGGAAACACAATTATAGGAACATTAGCAGGAGTTGCACTAATGCTATTTTGTGATAACATTGTTAAGAAAAAACATAATGAAAAAAATAGTAATTCACTTTTAAATACTGGAATAATTGTTGGCATAGGGTTAGCACTTCATAACTTTCCAGAGGGATTAGCAATAGGTTCTGGGTTTGGAGCTTCAATTAAACTTCGGGTATTCACTAGCTATTGCAATTTTGCTTCATGATATTCCAGAAGGATTATCTATGTCAGTTCCTATGAAAAACGGTGGAATGAGCAAAATAAAGGCTTTAAACTATACATTCTTATCAGGTGTTACCACAGGAATAGGTGCATTTTTTGGAGCACTTGCAGGTCAAATATCAGATGGAATGATAAGCATTTGTTTAGCAATTGCAGCAGGGGCTATGCTATACATAGTTTCAGGAGAGCTTATACCAGAATCTAATAAATTATATAAAGGACGAATTGGTTTTGTTGGAAATATTATTGGTTTTGTTTTAGGAATAATTGCATTTAATGTGTAAAAAAAATATATCAAAATTTTATATAAAAATACATAATTCTATGTAATACTACAACCATAAGCAAAACAGAAAATAATACCAAAAAACATTACAACTTTATTACAAAAATATTACAAAAATATTACAAATACTCTTGACTTTTTCCAAAAAACATAATATTATAATAGCGGTAATTTTAATAAATGGAGGAAGTATTTTGGCTATAGGGGATGTAATAGTAGGTATAGATATTGGAACCTCCAAAGTCTCAAGTGTTATTGCCGAGATTAATAATTTTAATCAATTAGAAATAATTGCGATAGCAGAGTGTAAGTGCTTTGGAATGAAAAAAACTAAGATAACAGATGAAGATGAAATAGCCTCTGCAATAGGAAAAACAATTTCAGAAGTAGAAGCTCAAGGAAATATAAAAATAAACTCAGCTTATGTTACTATACCAGGTAAGTATGTGCAAATAGTTCAAAATAGTATAGTAAAAGAGGCTAGGGATAAATTTGCTGGAATTACTTCAAAGGACATAAATTCAGCCATGTTACAGCTAAGAGACATAGACCTTCCAGATGATAAAGTAGTAATTGATTTAATCAAAAATCAATTTATATTAGACAATGGAAGAACTGTAGAAGACCCTGTTGGAGCACTTAGTTCAACAGTTACAGTTACAGGACAAGTTATTCTTGCTGATAAAGACTATGTAAGACAATTAACAAACATATTTAAAAAGGCAAATATAGAAATAGATGGAATTATACCAAATGTTTTAGCAGAAAGATCTTTAATCTTAGATGTAAATGAAATGAACGACAATGTAATGATATTAGATATAGGGGCAGGGAACACAGATATTGGTGTATTTAATGGTTCAAACTTTGTATATGCAAATACAATTCCACTAGGTGGAGACAATATTACAAATGATATTGCACAAGTATTTTACATATCTGAAGAAGAAGCTGATAGATTAAAAAAACAATATGCTTTAGCTCTAAAATCATTCATAGATAACGACACAGATATAATGCTAACTACATATAAAGGTGATGAGCGAAACAAAGTAATCAAAAGCTCAGAACTAATAGAGGTTATAGAAGCAAGAATTGAGGAAATATTCTCACTTGTAAACAAACAAATAACAAGCCTTGGAATAAAATCAAACATAAACAATGTAATCCTTACAGGACAAGGTATTACATGTATTAGCAAAAGTGATGTTGCAGGAAAAATTGTTTTAAATATACCAGTAAAAATTGCAACAGGCAGAATGATAAGTACAGTAAAACCTGCATATAGATCAAGTTATGCATTAGTTAGATATGTATCTAGCAGACCATATGCTAAAAATGTTGCAAGCAAAATTGATGTTAAATCAAATGAAAACTTTTTTAAAACAATATTAGAAAGAATTAAAGAATTCTTTTATACCTAAGTTTTTAATTTTAAATATATATAAAAGGGAGGAATTTGCATTATGATGGAATCAGAATATGAAGAAAACAATAACATGATGGACGGAACAGCATTAATAAAAGTAATAGGAGTAGGAGGAGCAGGAAACAACGCAATAAATAGAATGATAGAATCTGGAATAAAAGGTGTAGAATTTATTGCAGTAAATACAGATAGACAAGCTCTTCAAATATCAAAAGCAAGTACAAGAATTCAAATAGGAGAAAAACTAACAAGAGGTCTAGGAGCTGGTGCAAACCCAGATATCGGAGCTCAAGCAGCAGAAGAAAGCAAATCTGAAATAGCAGAGGTTCTACGTGGTGCAGATATGGTTTTCGTTACAGCAGGTATGGGAGGAGGAACTGGTACAGGAGCCGCTCCAATAGTTGCAGCAACAGCGAAAGAATTAGGAATTTTAACAATAGGTGTTGTTACAAAACCATTTACTTTTGAAGGAAAGAAAAGACTTAACCAAGCTGAAAAAGGAATAATCAACTTAAAAGAAAAAGTTGATACATTAGTAGTAATTCCAAACGATAAATTATTACAAATTATAGATAGAAAAACATCAATTGTTGAAGCTTTCAAAATGGCTGATGATGTTTTAAGACAAGGTGTTCAAGGTATTTCAGATTTAATCTCAGTACCAGGATTAATAAACCTAGACTTTGCAGATGTTAAAACTGTAATGTTAAATACAGGTATGGCACATATGGGTATTGGTAGAGCAAGTGGAGAAAACAGAGCAGAAGATGCTGCAAAACAAGCTATACAAAGTCCATTACTAGAAACATCAATAGAAGGTGCAAGAGGAGTAATTATAAACATTACTGGTGGACCAGATCTTGGTTTACAAGAAGCAAACACAGCAGCTGAACTTGTTCAACGCAGTGTAGATCCTGAAGCAAACATCATATTTGGTGTTGTAACTGATGAAAGTCTTGGAGACGAAATTCAAATTACAGTTATTGCAACAGGTTTTGAAAAAGATGAAAATATATCAACAATAGGTGTTGAAAATTTAGTAAACAATACTTGGAACAAAAAAATAAATTCAATACCATCAACACCAGATAATAAATCTGATAACCCAAATGATTTAGATATACCATCTTTCCTAAGAAAAAAAGGAAATAAAATATAAGTACATAGAAAAATAATGGAAAATAAAAGAAATAGTCTACAAAGGTAGATTATTTCTTTTTTTCGTGCCCAAGAATTGACAGACTTTTTACAATACAAGTAGTACAATGTTTAAGAGGTAAGGAAATGACCCTATATGTAGATATAATTTTTATGGAAAATGTATTCATGAATTCTATTATACTACTTGCAACTGGGATAATTTTAAAAGACAGCATGAAGATAGTTAGAAACCTTATAGGAAGCACAATTGGGGCACTTTATGCAATAATTATTTATGTATCAAATATAGCAATTTATTCAAATATTATATTAAAAATCTTATTATCATTTGTAATAGTATATATATCTTTTAAACCAGCCAATCTAAAATCATTTTTTAAACATGTTGTAATTTTTTATTTAACATCATTTACATTTGGTGGAGTGGCATTTGCCTTGCTGTATTTTGTAAGGCCGGAAGACATCTTGTATCAAAATGGAGTTTTAATTGGTACATATCCAATAAAGATGATACTTGCAGGAGGAATACTTGGGTTTATTATTATAACAATTGCTTTTAAAAATATAAAAAGCAAACTTAGTAAGCAAGATATGTTTTGTGATGTAAAGCTAAAGTTAGAAGAAAAAACATTAAGTTTCAAGGCAATTATAGACACAGGAAATTTCTTAAGAGACCCAATAAGTAAGGCACCAGTAATTATCGTTGAAAAGGAAACGCTAAAAGGCTTTTTGCCAGCCGAGATAGTAGACAACACACATGATATCATTAATGGGAAAAATGTAGAATTAGGAGCATTCTCAGAGCGAATTAGGGTAATTCCATTTAAATCATTAGGAAAAGAGAATGGACTAATATTAGGTTTCAAATTAAATAATGCTCTTATTGAATATCAAGACATAGGATATAGGGCAAAAAATGTAATTATAGGAATATATAATGGGAAATTAAGTAGAAGCGGAAAATATAACGCTTTAGTGGGGTTAGATATTTTAGATGAATAATTTTTAGAAAGGGTGTGAAGATATGGATATTCTTGAAGTTTTGAGGTGTAAAATTAAAAAATATTTTGGTGGAGGAAATTTTGAAAATGATGGCATTTTCTATATTGCAGGAAGTCAAACACTGCCACCACCATTGCCACCAGATGAGGAAGAACAAATGCTTAAAAGACTAGAGGCAAACGATTTTGAAGCTAGACAAGTATTGGTTGAACATAATTTAAGGTTAGTTGTATATATTGCTAAGAAATTTGAAAATACAGGAATAGGAATAGAAGACTTAATATCAATAGGAACAATAGGGCTTATGAAAGCTATAAATACATTTAATAATGGGAAAAACATTAAGCTTGCAACATATGCCTCACGTTGTATAGAGAATGAAATCTTAATGTATTTAAGACGTAGTAACAAAACAAAAGGGGAAATATCTATTGATGAACCATTAAATCAAGATGGAGATGGAAACGAGCTTTTGCTATCAGATATACTTCGGAACAGATGATGATGTAACATCAAGAGCAATGGAAGATGAAGTAGATAGAGTGCTTTTAAAATCTGCAATACTTAAACTTACAGACAGGGAAAAACACATAATGGAGCTTAGGTTCGGATTCAAAACAGGAGTTGAAAAAACACAAAAAGAAGTGGCAGATATGCTTCGGAATATCACAAAGTTACATATCAAGACTTGAGAAAAAGATAATGAACAAAATGAAAAAAGACATAATGAGCAAGACTCGGATAATAAAAAAAAAAGACACAACTACTTGCAAAAAATCATATAATGAAGTAAAATAGATATATATTTAAAAAAGAGAGAAGTGATAAGAATGAAAGTATATGATAAGGAAATTTATAATAAACAAGAGAGTATTAAAACAATAGTTGTAGGAATTGTAGTATTTTTATTAGGATTCTTTGCTGGTTATATGGCCCATTCTTTTAACCAAACTCATACACCAGAGGCAACAAATAATACATATGTTATAGAAAGTAAACAAAAATAATAATAATTTTTAAAAGGCATTTTAATAATGCCTTTATTTTTTTGCCTAGAATATTTATAAATCAATTACATAGAATTTAAGCAGGAGGTATGTGGATGAAGAAATTTGTAAAACTTATTTCGATTTTTGCTTTTGTTTTCGTGTGTTTGCTTTCTACTAAAGTACTGGCATTTCCACCATCTAGTTCTAGCCTGTATACTGGAATAGATGTTAGTGAATGGCAAGGCGATATTGACTGGCAAGAAGTTAAGAATGCAGGAATTCAAGTTGTGTATATTCGTTCTAGTGAAGGAAGCGGATACATAGATGCAGATGCAATTAGGAACTATAATGGAGCAAAAGCAAATGGCATTAAAGTTGGTTTTTACCATTATTTAACAGCAAGAAACCAAAGTGAGGCAATTGAACAAGCAGAATTTTTCGTTTCAGTTATTAAGGAACTTGAGATAGATTGCAGACTAGCAATGGATTTTGAAAGCTTTGGAGAACTTGGAACATATGAAATAAATTTAATTTCACAAACTTTTTTAGAAGAAGTTGAAAGATTAAGTGGAAAAGAGGTAATAATATATAGCGATGCATACAATGCTGCATATACTTTTTCAAGTAGACTAGCAGAAAAGTATCCTATATGGGTTGCAGATTATTACGTACAAGAGCCAGGAAATGGAAGATGGCAAATTTGGGATGGCTTTCAATATACAGATGAAGGAAGAGTTTCTGGAATAGAAGATTATGTAGATAGAGATTACTTTACGAGTGGAGTATTACTTGCCGATAACACACCAATTCCAAAAGAAGCAACTAAAGAGCCAAAAGAAACAACTAAAACAATAACAATTAAGTGGGGAGATACTTTAAGCCAAATTGCAATGGAATATAATACATCATATGAGTATTTGGCAAAGATAAATGGTATTGCAAACCCAAACTTGATATATGCAGGTCAAACTTTAATAGTGCCAATATTAAGTAGCAACGAAATTCACGATTCTAGCCATAAATTATACATTGTAAAATGGGGAGACACTTTAACCAAAATTTCTGAAGAATATGGAGTAACAATAGAAGGACTTGTAAGGCTAAACAATATTGCAAATCCAAACTTAATTTATGTAGGTCAGGTTTTAAGAATACCTACAATTAATTCATATGAATAACTAGAAAGAAGGAGGAAATAATGCAAACTGCAATTATTGAAATAATAAACAAATTTGGATATTTAGGAATAGTATCATTAATTACAATAGAAAACTTATTTCCTCCAATACCATCAGAAGTGATTTTAACTTTTGGAGGGTTTGCAACAACTATTTCAAATATCACAGTTATTGGTGTAATTATAGCATCAACAGTAGGCTCAGTCATAGGAGCAGTTATCCTATATCTACTTGGTAGAGTGTTAAGTGTTGAAAAACTAGAGAAATTTTCAGAAAGCAAATTGGGAAAGATTTTAGGGCTTGAAAAAGCAGATATTGAAAAATCTGTTAATTGGTTTGATAGTAAAGGAAAATATGCAGTTTTTTTTGGTAGATTCATACCAATAATAAGAAGTCTTGTTTCTGTACCTGCAGGTATGGCTAAAATGGCTATGCTTCCATTTTTAATTCTTACAACTATAGGAAGTTTAATTTGGAACACAGTTCTTGTTATTTTAGGAAGAATTGCTGGTGATTCGTGGAACGTAATTGCAATGTATGTTGGAGGTTATTCAGATATTGTTTTAATATTATTCATGATAGTTTTTGTGTTTGGAATTATGGCTTTCTATATAAAAAAGAGTGGCAGAATAAAAATAATGCGATTTAGAAAAAACAAATATAGTAAAAAGCTTGAATAAAATGAAAAATTTTGATATACTTACTTGTAGAATAATAAAAAATGGAGGTAATAATATGACACCACATAATGAAGCTAAAAAAGAAGATATTGCAAAAATAGTTTTAATGCCAGGAGATCCACTAAGAGCAAAGTATATTGCTGAAAACTTTATGGAGAATGTAAGACTTGTAAATTCTGTTAGAGGAATGTTTGCTTACACAGGTACATACAAAGGAAAAGAAATAACTGTTATGGGACACGGAATGGGAATTCCAAGCGTAGGAATTTATACACATGAATTATTTAAATTCTATGATGTAGATTGCATTATAAGAATTGGAAGCTGCGGTGGCTATATTCAAGATTTAAATTTAAAGGATATAATTGTAGTAAACGAAGGTTACAGTGAGTCTACATTTGCTGAAGTTTATGATGGAAACAAAGAACATTCAATTGCAGCAAAGAATTCTTGCAATGATGTAATTTTTGAAACTGCTAAAGAAATGAATTTAAATGTAGTTCAAGGAAATGTACATAGTACAGATGCTTTCTATTCAAAAACAGCAGATTTAAAAGAATTATATGAAAAACATGGTTGTATAGCAGCTGAAATGGAATCATTTGCTTTATTTGAAATAGCAAACCATTTAAATAAAAAAGCAGCTTGTATATTATCTGTTACAGATTCACTTGTAAAACCAGAACAATTAACACCACAAGAAAGACAAACAGCTTTAGTTAATATGATTAAACTTGGTTTAGAAACAGCTATAAAATTATAATAAAAATACCCTAGAATTGTTAAATTCTAGGGAAATTTTTATACATTTTCTACATGGTTTACATCTAAATTATTTAATGCTTTTATATTAATATATACACCAGCACCTACAAAGTTTCCACCACATTTTTCAATTAGTTTTTTAGAAGCTTCAAGTGTTCCACCTGTTGCAAGAACATCATCTATAAAGTAGAAGTTCTTTCCTTTGTAATTTTCGTTTGTTGGTAAGCATAAAGAATCTTTTCCATATTCTTTATAATAATCAACTGTTAAAACTAAATCTTCTGGTAATTTGCCAGGTTTTCTAATAGGAACAAATCCTATATTCAATTTGTTTGCAACAGCTGTTCCAAAGATATATCCTCTTGATTCTGGAGCTATAACATAATCAGTATTTTTTGGTACTACCATACACATTTCTTCAATAATTTTTGCAAAATCATTTTTATCTGCAAGTTTTGGAGATATGTCTATGAATCTTACTCCTTTTACAGGAAAATCTTCAATGAATCGTAATTCAGCCATAAAGACCACACACCTATCTTTTAAAAAATTTACGTATAGATTATAACATAAAACGACATAATATTACAATACTAAATTTATAAAAAATGCAATTTTTTTAATAAATTTATGCATAAAGTATTGACATTTGAATATATATAGTAGTATAATAATTCTGTTGTCACATCGCGGGGTAGAGCAGTTGGCAGCTCGTCGGGCTCATAACCCGGAGGTCGTAAGTTCGAGTCTTACCCCCGCAACCAAAAACAGTAACGACTTCTGGCGATTTGCTAGAAGTCGTTTTTTATTTTAGGAGGAAAATTTTATGAATAGAAAACAAAAATTAATGAAGGAGATTAAATTCAGAGGCTTCGGCTGTGAAACTATTACAACGAGATAATTGCTATAGGTTGTAATAGTTAAAAGTTATAGCAAATATATCTCGTTATGCTTAAGAAATAATAAGATAAGGAGATATAAAAAATGATAGAGATAGAATTAAATAATATAAAAAAGAATTTTGGTTTGAAAAATGTTCTAGATGGAGTAAGCTTTGAAGTGAAGACAGGAGAGAGAATTTCACTAATTGGAGAAAATGGATCTGGAAAGTCAACTATTTTAAAAATAATTAGTGGCGATGAAAAACAAGACTCTCGGAAATGTAAATATAAGAAAAGGTGCTACAATAGGGTACTTAAAGCAAATATATGAAAAAGAACAAGAAGATATAATAGTTGAAAATTACCTAAAAGAAAGCTTTAAAGAATTTACTCTTATGGAAAATAGGCTCCGAGAATTAGAAAACGAAATGGCAAATCCAAATCAAAATTTAGAGCGAGTTCTTCAAAAATATGGAAGATTGCAAGAAAAATATATTGCTTTAGGAGGATATGAATTAGAAGAAAAATTCAAAAAGATTTGTTCAGGATTTAAATTTGATGATGATTTCTTAAAGAAAGAATATAACACCCTAAGTGGAGGAGAAAAAACAATAGTAAATTTAGCTACTATTCTTTTGAAAAATCCTAATGTGTTGCTTTTAGATGAACCTACAAATCATCTAGATATAGAAATGCTTGAATGGCTAGAAAATTTCTTAATAGAGTATAAAGGAACAATACTTTTAATTTCACATGATAGATATTTCCTAGATAAAGTCGCAACTAAAACAGTGCTATTAGAAAATGGGCATACAAAAATCTATTTTGGAAATTATTCATATTTCATCGAGGAAGATGAGAGAAGAACATTAGCAGAGTTTGAACTATATAAAACTCAGCAAAAACAAATAGAAAAAATGAAAGAATCTATTAAAAAGTTAAGAGAATTTGGAAGACTTGCTGGAAACGAAATGTTCTTTAAAAGAGCAAAATCAATTGAAAAAAGATTAGAAAAAATTGAAGTTATAGAAAAGAGAGTAGATAAGAAACTTCCGATTACAATAAATTCTTGTAGCAAAACAGGAAAGGATATTTTAGTTATAAAGAACCTAAATAAAAGCTATGGAGATAATGTAATATTTAAAAACTTCAATATGGAAGTTTTTGGAGGAGAAAAAGTTCAATTAAAAGGAAAAAATGGCTCTGGAAAATCAACACTTATAAAAATAATTTTGGGCAAAGATAATGATTTTAGTGGAGAAATAAAAATAAATCCATCAGTAAAAATTGGATATATTCCTCAAGAAATAAAGTTTCAAAATGAATCTGATACAATATTAGATTACTTCTTAAATAATTTTGGCGGAAGTGAAACACAGGCAAGAACGTTCTTAGCAAAGTATATGTTCTATGGAGAGAATGTGTTTAAAAGGTTAAAAGAGTTGTCTGGGGGAGAAAGAGTAAGACTTTTAATTGCTGAGCTTGTGATTAAACAGACTAACTTTTTGATATTAGATGAGCCAACTAACCATTTGGATATTTCAACAAGAGAAATACTTGAAGATAATTTAAAAGCATATTCAGGAACTATACTCTTTGTTTCACACGATAGGTATTTTGCAAGGAAAATTGCAGAAAGGGAAGTTGAGTTGTAAATAAAAAAGTCACTTTGATTAGTGACTTTTTTGCTATTTAGATGTAGTTTAGTACTTCTTTGGGATATAGAATTTTCTTGCTTTCTTTGAATTCTTCAATATCTATCCATTTTGCTATAGTAGTATTGTTATCATCAAGAACTTTGTATTCGTCTTTATAGTATTTACCTGGTATTTCAATGGAATAGAATAAAACTAACTCATGAGCGTTGTTTCCTTCGAATGTAAAGATATTTTCGGATATTCCTAAGAATTCTTTTACTGTAATTTCTATATTAATTTCTTCTGAAAATTCTCTTTTTAATGCATCCTCACTTTTTTCTAGGAATTCAATTCCACCACCTAAACATCTATAAAATGTTTTTTCGCTTATTTTATCAAAACCTTCCTGAACTAGTATTTTGTTATTTTTAATGGCTAACCCTAGAACGATTGGCCTGATTTCTTTGTATTTGTTCATTGTATGCACGCCCTTTCTTGGATAGTAAGTATTATATCATATAGGGGGGAGGATTTAAAGAGGTTAGTTTTGTTCAATGAGAGTATTTGAAAAATAAATAAGATGTTTCAAAAAATAGAGAATACGGAAGAAATTGATAGAAAAATGGAGAAAATATGTGAAAAGTGTGGAAAATTTGACAGTATTATGATAGAATGAGAAAGAAAAAGAAGAGAAGACAAGACTTGCTACTTAAACATGAAAAGTATAACTTTAAAAATAATTAATGTATAAGGAATGAAAAAATGAATAATCAAAAATATATTTCATATAAAGAATACAAGAAATATTGTGAAGATAATAATGTTCAAGTAAATATTAGCGAATTAGAAGAGATGAATGAGAAATTTATCAATGAAAAACTAGTAGAGTACAAAAAATACTTTGATGATATTTTTGGAGATGACTAGGAAAAGATTTATTTAGATGAGGAACAGAGAAGAATTATTTTAAGAGATGAAGATTACTGCTTAGTTAATGCGGGAGCGGGGTCAGGTAAAAGTACTACAATGGCTGCAAAAGTAAAATATTTGGTAGATAAATTAAATGTTAAACCAGAAGAGATAATAATGTTAACATTTACTAAAAAATCTAGTGAGGACTTGGATGAAAAAGTAAACGATATATTGGATTTAGGAATACAAGTTTCTACTTTTCACTCTTTAGGAATGAAATTTATTAAGAAATTATATCCATACCCAATTCAAGTTGTTGGACAAGATGAGCAAAAATCGATTATCTGTAATTATATAAAGAAGCAATTTGCAAATAAAGAAAAACTAAGAAAAATAATTGAACTTTTTCAGTATTACGATAACAAGAGCTATATAGCAAGAGGATTTGTGGAGAATTATTACAAGTTTCCCACATTTGATGAGTATTTTTTAGATTACAAAAAAAGAAAGTTTAAATTAGAAAGTGGGAAACCAGGAGGAATTCATCAATATTTAATAAACAGATTAAATTCAGATGAGTTATTATATACCATAAAAGGAGAAAAAGTTAAATCAATAGGTGAAGTTAGAATTGCTAATTTTTTATATCAAAATGGTATTGATTATACATATGAGAAAATATTTGCAGAGAAGGTAAATGAAGATACAACGTACCAACCAGATTTCACAATTGAGTATCAAGGAAATAAAATATTTATTGAATATTTTGGATTATCAACTTGCTATAACCATAACAATGAATTGATTAAAAGGGCAATAAGTAAATATAATAGAACTAGAAGAATAAAAGAAAAGTTTCAAGAGACAAGTAAAGAGGATTTTATTAATTTAGATTACAAAACACCTGATGGAAATTTTATAGAGCAATTACAAAAAGAACTATTAAAGAGAAACATAGAATTAAGGAAAAAGAGTGACCAAGAGATTTTTGATAGACTATTAGACAACAACTTAAATGCAGAATTTTATAAATTTATAGATTTAATGATAAAGTTTATTGATATATTTAAAAGCATGTTAGTTGATAATGACGATTATATGTTTAATAAAAGAATTAAAGAAATAAATATGGAAGAATTCAAATATAATTGGTATTCGAACAAAAGAGAAATTGAAGCTACTAAAAGAATAGAGGGCATAAAGATTTTAAAAGAAATTTATGAATATTACCAAGAGTATTTAACTGAAAATCATATGATTGATTACAGTGATATGATTAACTTGTCGTACAGACATATAATTAAAGATGTAAAAAATAAGTATCCTGATATTAACTATAAATATGTTATTGTAGATGAATATCAAGATATAACCTTTCAACGATTTTTGTTTGTAAAAAGGTTAGTTGAGTATTTTGATGCAAAATTGTTATCAGTTGGAGACGACTGGCAATCAATTTATGCTTTTGCTGGTTCAAGACTGGAATTGTTTAATAAGTTTTCGGACATGTTTTTAAATGGAAAAGATAATATGTATTTATCTACAACTTATAGATATGGGCAAGAGCTTGTTGATATAACTAGTAAATTTATATTAGAAAATGATGAACAGAGTGTAAAGGAAATAAAATCAATTAAGCATTTGAACAATCCAATAGATATATGTGAATATAGTTCTAATGATAGATATGCTGAATTTGAAAAAATCCATCAAATTGTGCATCAACTGTATGAAGAAAATGCAAATAGCAAAATTCTAATTCTAGCAAGAACTAATAGTTGTTTAAATGAACTTTCAAAGAGTAAATATTTTACGAAGGGAATAGAAGATGCAATTATATGTAATGATTTGTCAGATGCACAAATTGAGGCACTTACAATGCATAGGTCTAAGGGTTTAACAGCAGATCAAGTAATTGTTTTTGGATTAAGACAAGCACTATTTCCAAGTAAAGGGAAAAGTTCACATTGGATTTTTGACTATTTTAAGTTGGACTCAATTTTAGAAAAAATACCTTTTGCAGAAGAAAGAAGATTGTTTTATGTGGCTTTAACTAGAACCAAAAATAAGGTATATCTGATTGTTCCAGATAAGAATATTTATAAGAGTAACTTTGTTAAAGAAATAGCCAAGTATGATATGAGTGTAAATGATAAAAAATTAGCGGTTAATAAGGGGTAACTATATCTTATGTGAAGTTTAGGGGGAGATTTTAAAAGTGAAGGATAATAGTAAAAAAATTGCAAAATGCACTTCAATATGTGTTTTGTCAATATTAATAATGTGCAACATAACTTTTGCACATTCAGGAAGAACCGATTCAAATGGAGGACATAGAGATAATAAAAATAAAAGTGGATTAGGAAGTTATCATTATCATTGTGGAGGACACCCAGCTCATTTGCATACTAATGGTGTTTGTCCATATTCAAATAACTCAGCAACAGATACTAATAAAGAGAATACATTAGATTCTTTGATAACAAATACAAATAAAGGAAATATATCAAACTCTTCCACAGTGTCAACACAAGTGAATGAAGATAAAAAAGATGGAAACAGTAATACAATGAGTTCTACAGTAAATGAAAATAGTGCTAATAAAGTTTCAGATAGCAGTTCTGAAAATTCGGATTTGATAGGAACTATGATATCTTTAGGTATATTAGGTGGTGGAGGCTATTTATGGTATAAGAAGAGAAAAGGTGGGTAGAGAATAAAGAGAAGGGCGTAAGTTCGAGCCTATCCCCCACAATCAAATTTTAATCACTAGAACCATAACGGTTTTGGTGATTTTTTTAATTTTTTTAATGAATTTTTCAAACCATTTACTAATTGTTGATGGTGTAATTGATTTGCCATCTACTTGTACAAATAACCTATTAGAATCGTGCCAGAAATCGCCTACAATCGACTTTTATTCTTCGTACCATAATTTTATATTCTTTGAGTAAAGAAACGATAAAATCGGGAATAGCGACCTCACGAATTGAACTTTCTGTTTTAGAACTTTTAGTAAATATTCCTTTATTAGATAAATATTGACTTGATTTGTTTATGCTGATAATTCCGTTTTTTAAATCAATGTCTGACCATTCAAGTCCAGCTAGTTCTCCAAGTCTTGCACCTATGAATATGTCTAGTAAAACTGCAACTTTGTATTTGATGACATTACCAGTTAACTTTTCTAAATTGTCTATTAGAATTCTAGTTTGTACTTCATCGTAGCAATCTCTTTTTGGCTTAGGCACTTTTGGTGGTTGCACACGTTCTGTAGGATTAGATACAATTATTTGCCAATATACAGCCTTTGTTAGCATTGCGTGTAAAAGCCTGTGATGTTCTAAAAATGTTTTCTTTGATAATGGCTTTCTAGTTTTCTTTCCTTTGCTATTTTTTTTTCTAACTATTTGTGTATCTTCATCTAGTAAGTTATAAAATTGCATAATGTCTATCGGTCTTATTTTGTTTAATTTGAAATGTGAAAAGCAGGGAAGAATTCTAGATTCTAACATTCCAAGATATCTGTTAGATGTAGATGGTGCAAGTTCTTTTGAGCCATAATCACGTTTCCATATTTCAACAAATTCTTTAAATGTTGGTACATTTCCTTCAACAACAAAACCATTTTCAACTTTTGCAATGTATTTTGCAAGTTCAGTTCTTGCTTTAGATTTGTTCTTACAATGAATTGCTTTTTGATGTCTTATAGCTTTTCCGTCTAAATCATAGCCTTTGAATACTACTAATCTATAACTGCCTTTACCACGTTTTTCAATACTACCAGTCAATTTTTTGCCTCCTTTCGTTTTATTTAGTAATAGAGTGTATTACTATGATTTTATTGTATCATCTTGAAAAAAGAAAACAAAACCCGACAATAGAAATTTATGGTATTTTGGCATTGAAGTAGTTGAAAATATGATGTATATGTGATATAGTTATAAGAATAATGAGATTAAGTAGGTGATTAAATGAAGAAAGAAAGTTATATTAATTATATTAAATATACATTAACTACATATAATAAAGCTAACAAAAAAGCCTTATTAAAATTATTTGAAGAAAAAAATATTGCTAAGAAAAAAGATTCACAAACGACTTTATTCGATAATGAAATGGTACCAATCGATTATTCCAAAATTGATGAATCAGTTTTGGAATGTATTGAAAAAAATGATAAATCAATTGAAGAATATGATGTTTTTCAATTTACAAGAAGTTATAAATATTCTGTAATATGCAGTATAGAAAATTTTGAAAATTTAATGGAAAAAGTTGAATTATTGCCAACGTATAAATATAATGTAGATGAAATAAATTTGTATGATGAAGTAAAAAGTCCTGTTAAATATAATTTAGATAATTATACAATGGTTGTATTTAATAAAAAATATGAAGCAATCCATCCACAAACTGGAGACGAATTATTATTGCATTATCCAGTTTTATTAGTGTTTCACAAAGATTTAGAATTAGTTGAAATTAGATTTGACTCTGTTAAAAGGTTATTTACAGGAGGAGAAAGAGATCAAACAATTTATATAAAGCTAATTGAAGATGTTTTAGCGTTTTTTTTAGAAAACTATAATGCAGAACTTAAACCATTGGATTTAGAGTTTATGATAGAGATGTCAAAAAAGGATGAAAATGAAGATATTAAATTAATTTCGCAGTATATGAATTTATCTACTGGAGGAAAAGCACAATTAACAGTAGGAAACAATGAAGAATATGTATTACCAATTATAGGAGAATTAAAAAATATAATTAATGATTTAAAAGAAGAATTGGATAAAAATTTAAAGATTAAAGATGCATTAGAACAGTTTATTTATGAAAAAGAAGAAACGACTGATTATCCTTGGATAGAGGTTCTTTTCATGAATAAAGAAGGAATAAAAACAAGAAATAATCATGTGAAATTTATATTTAATTACATGGGAAAACCATATAGTTTAATTACCTATTATTACAATGATGCTTTAATAGGAATGGAGAGGATGAATGATGTCACAAGATTTATTGGAGAAAATTTTAATAAATAAATTAAATGAAAAAATTGATCTTAATGAATTAGTGAATTTTTTATTGACATTTAAAACAGGTCAATATATATATCCAAGTGTAATAAAGAGAAAATTTAATGTTTCAGATGTGCAGATTTATGATATTTTGAATACCTTAGAAGAAGAAAAATATTTAAAAATGTATTATGAAGTTTTTTGTGGCTTTTGTTCAAAGCCACTCGGAATTTATGAGTATTATAGCCAACTTGAAGATTATACTTTTTGTGAAGATTGCGATGAAAATAATATAACATTAAAGAATGTTAAAATTGTTTACAAGGTGGTGGCATAATGGAAGAAAATATAGATCAATTAATGAATTTGCTAAAGACTGTAGGTTCAGAAACAGCTTATAAAAAGATATGTGAATTTTCTGATGAGGAAAAACAAAAATATAATGAATTATTAGATGGATTTAAATACACAAATTCAAGTAATTGCTCAAATCAAGAAAAAGGAACAGCTTTAGAAGAATTAGCAACATTTACGATTGAGTCTTCTCATATTTTTGAAATATATAAGAATATTAGGACATCTACCAATGAATTGGATCAATTAGTAAAGATAAGTGATAGTCAGAGAATCCTGACAAGTTTAAAGATTGTTGATGAGAGACTTTTTAATTTTATTGGAGAATGTAAAAACTATCAGACGAGAGTTCCCGTTACATATGTAGGAAAAGTTTGCAGTTTGTTAAGTACAACGCAAAATAAAATCTGTATATTGTTTTCTTATAAGGGAGTTACGGGAAAAGACTGGGAAGAATCTTGTGGATTGATAAAAAAATTCTATTTGTCAAAAGAAAAATTAAATGATAGATTTTGTATTATTGATTTTAATATAAATGATTTTGAGATAATAAAAAATGGTGGGAATTTTTTGCAAATAATTGAAGATAAAATATTAGTATTAAAAAATGATACTGATTATTCTATTTTTATGTCAGAGCATGAATTAACATCACAAATAATAGAGAGTCAAAACTAAGGTAGTATTTCACTTCCTTAGTTTTTTGCTATCTATCCAATTACTAAAATCTTCAATTGTAATATTCCCTTCCTCATAAGCTTTTTTCATTACTTTAGATTCTTTTTTAAAGATCTCATATCTATCAATATGCTTTCCACCATATAAGGAAGCATCTTTTGGTAGTGTTTGATAAAATGTTCTACATTTTTTTAGTACAGGCTTTGCCTCTATTTTTTTGTACTGTATTTGAGCTGCAATTTCTCTACAAGTTTTATTATCAGAATATATGTTGTTACAATATTTTGAATTGTATTGAAAATCTGGAATAAAATACTTACCACAATTTTTACAAACATAAACAAATAGAGCATAGAAAAGAAACTATCAGTTTCGTATGCAAATTCAATATTCTTAATCAAATAGAAAACTACCAATTGCTTTTGATGGATAATCAGTTACTAAAACGGAGGCATATTCTTTAGTATGTTGGTCTTGTATTAATTTATAAAAAAATACTTTTTCTTCTTTTGTACTATCATCAAATAAAACATTAAATAGATGATACATAAAAATCCCTCCTTTTAAATTTACTCGACAAAAATACAATTTTTAGAAATTGTATTTTGTCGTGTTTTTAATTCTTAGTCAAACAACTAAAATAACAATTAGTAATTAGCTAGTTACAAACTGCAAATCAAAACTTGAATTAACACCCTTCAACCATATAGGCGAAATATGTCCTGAAAATGTACCGATTTTTAGAAAAAATTTTATTTTCTAATTATATAGGCGAAAAAATGAGTAAAAAGTTAACAACTTTTGAAAAAAATTAAATTTGGAGGTGATTTTATGAACGAACTTCCAAAAGTAGAAAGAACAACACTAACAATGAAAGAAAAAGCAGAGTATTTAGGGATATCAAAATCATCTAGTAAGAAGAATACAAATATCATGTGCTAGAGTTGGTGGTAGAGTACAGGCTTTAGATGAATACTTAGAAGAAAAAGAAGAAAATTTTATAAAAAAGTAGGAAGGAAGTATTGTTTGTGCAATGGATTAAAGTGTTTGTAGATATATTTGCAAATCCTAAAATGCAATTATTACTTAAAGAACGTGAGGGGGACACGTTTTTTAGAATATGGATTCAATTATTGACACTTACAGGAACATCTATGCAAGGTGAAAGAATTATGATGTCAGAAAATACACCAATGACAGTAGAAGATCTTGCAACAATTACGCACAAATCATGCAAAAAAAATTCAAAATATATTGGACAAGTTAATCCATTTTGAAATGATATTTTGTGAGGACAATATATATAGAGAATTAAAAATTGGGACAAATATTAAAGTGCTGATAAATATGAGATTGTTAAAGAACAAAACATAGAAAGACAAAAAGATTTAGAGAGAATCAAAAAAATGAAAATAACGTTAATGTAACGTTAGATAACGGAACAGAAGAAAATAAAAAAGAAAAAAATTAGAAGAAAACAAAAAAGACTTTTCAAAAAAAGAAAAGTTATTTAAATTATGAGCAAAGAGATTATTCTAATTTTGATTGGGATAGTTTGTATGCTAATTTTAGAAAGTGAGGTAAATATGAAACAATATTATGATAAAAATAATGATAAATAGACAGTTAAAAGGTTAGAAAGTAAAAGTGATATAAAAAGAAAATATAAACTAATAATAGAGGAAGAGTATATAAGTGAAAGTGATTCACCACATGATATTGGAAAAATTATAAATAGCTATTGTGAATATACTTAAAAATAAAATCAGGGAGTCTTGCTTTTATAAAATTCCCACGAGGAGAATTTTTAAGCAAGATTCCCATTTGTATATACAAATAGAGTGATCGAGTGGTAAAACCACATGAGTTTGAAAGGAGTAAAATTTGAAAAAAGATAATATAATAGTAATTAGAGTCACAAAACAAGAAAAAAAAGATTGATTAAAAAGAGTCAAGAAGCAGAAATGTCATTATCAGAATATTTAATTGAACAGGGATTAGAAAGAGATATAATTATAATTGAAGATGTTAGAAATTTTATATACGAATTAAGAAAAATAGGAAATAATATTAATTAACTAACACATTTAGCCAATAGTGGAGTAATAAAGACTGTATACTTAGATAGATTTAAAGAAGATATGAAGAAAATTTGGACTGGATTGAATGATATTTATAATTTAATATAAAAACTGCAAAGTATTGTAAAAAACGACATTTTATGATATAAAATATAATAGAATTTTTATATAAACTATGAGGTGTTTAGTATGGAAGAATTAATGAAAGAAATTGAACAATTTAATAAAGAAAGAGACTGGAATCAATTTCATTCACTAGAAAATTTAGCAAAATCAATATCTATTGAAGCGGGAGAATTATTAGAATGTTTTCAATGGAATAATAATTATGAGAAGGACGAGGTATGCGAGGAATTAGCAGACGTATTTACGTATTGTATTATGATGGCTGATAAATTAGGAGTGGATCCTCAAGAAATAATATTTAAAAAGTTAGATAAAACAAGAAAGAAATATCCAGTAGATAAAGCTAAAGGAGTAAGTACAAAATATAATAAATTATAATAATTAATGGGGGAATTATTATGATAGTATATGAATCAACAAAGCAATTATTTGTAGAAGATGTTGTTCAAGATAGAATTGAAGAAAATATTGATAAAAGATTTTATGAGAAAATGGGTTATCATACATCTGAAAGTGAAAGAAAAGCATGGAATAATTCTATGATATATATGATGATGGTATTAATGGATAATAAAATACCAAATAATGTTGGAATTGCAATTGAATTTAGGATTCCTAATACATCAAAAAGAGTAGATTTTATTATTACTGGTAAAGACGGAAAACTTAAGAATACAGCTATTATAGTTGAATTAAAACAATGGGAAAAAGCTGACATAGTAGAAGGGAAAGATGGAATCGTACAAGCATTTACAGGACATGCTTTAAGAGAGGTTGCGCATCCTTCTTATCAAGCATGGTCTTATGCTACAACAATAGAAGATTATAATGAAACCGTGCAAGATAGGCAGATAGATATACATCCATGTGCTTATCTTCATAATTATTTAACAGTAACACCTCCAACATTATTATCAGATAATTATAAATATTATTTAGAAAAAGCACCTGCATTTATAAAAGGTGATGTAGATAAATTAAGAGATTTTATAAATAAGTATATAAAGTATGGAGATGATAAAGAAACTCTTTATATGATAGAAAATGGCAAAATAAGACCTTCTAAATCATTACAAGATGCCCTATCAAGTATGCTAAAAGGTAATGAAGAATTTGTAATGATAGATGATCAAAAACTTGTGTATGAAACTGCTTTAGAAATGGCAAGAAAATCATACAAAGATGGAAACAAAAGAGTTTTAGTTGTTAAAGGAGGTCCTGGAACAGGAAAATCAGTTTTAGCTATTAATCTTTTAGTAAAATTAACGAATGAAAATATGGTTTGCTCATATGTAACTAAAAATGCAGCACCAAGAAATGTATATGCAACTAAATTAAGTGGAGATTTTAGAAAAAATAGAATTTATAATTTATTTAAAGGATCTGGTTCATTTGTTGAATCCTCAGAAAATGAATTTGATGTTTTAATAGTAGATGAAGCTCATAGATTAAATGCGAAATCTGGAATGTTTCAAAATTTAGGAGAAAACCAAATAAAAGAAATTATTAAAGCATCGAAATTTTCAGTATTCTTTATAGATGAATCTCAAAGAGTAACATTAAAAGATATAGGTAGTATAGAAGAAATACAAAAATATATAAGACAAGCTAATGCAGAATCAGAATTAATGGAGTTAGAATCACAATTCAGATGTAATGGTTCGGATGGATATATTGCATGGCTAGATGATGTGCTAGAAATTAGAAGAACAGCAAATAGTGATGGATTTGATTTAGATTATGATATTAGAGTATGTGATACCCCAAACGAAGTGAGAGACTTAATATTTGAAAAAAATATGATAAACAATAAAGCAAGATTACTTGCAGGATACTGTTGGGATTGGATAGTTGATGGAAAAAATAAATCAGATGTATATGATATAACAATTCCTGAATGCAACTTTGCAATGAGTTGGAATTTAGGAAATAGTACAACATGGGCTATTGATCCAAATTCAGCAAATGAAATTGGTTGTATACATACTGCTCAAGGATTGGAATTTGATTATGTAGGTGTGATTATTGGAAATGATTTAAGATATGAAAATGATAAAGTAATTACAGATGTTAAAGAAAGAGCTAAAACAGACCAATCAATAAAAGGTATCAACAAATTAAGTATAGAAAATCCTGAAAAAGCAAATAAAATAGCTGATGAAATTATAAAAAATACATATAGAACATTAATGACAAGAGGACAAAAAGGTTGCTATATTTATTGTACAGATGAGAAACTATCAAATTATTTGAAGATGAGATTAAAACAAGAAGACAAAATGACTTATTCAATTGAAGATGAAGAAAAGGATAATTTAATGGTTGCTGAAGATAGTGAAGAATATAAATATGAATAAGGGGAAAAAGATATGAAGGAAAAACAAAGTTTACCATCTGCACCTATTTTAATAGAATCTATTAGATCTATAGGATACTCTTTCCAATCAGCTATTGCAGATCTAATAGATAATTCGATAAGTGCCAATGCGAAAAAAATTAAAATTTATTCAATACCAAATATCAACCCATACATTATTATTTTTGATGATGGAAATGGAATGAATGAAAAAGAATTAGAAGAAGCTATGAGACTTGGAAGCAAAAATCCAAAAGAAGTTAGAGATGAAAATGATTTAGGTAGATTTGGATTGGGATTAAAATCTGCTTCTCTTTCACAATGTAGAAGTCTAATTGTTGCAAGTAAAAAAGACAACAGAATATCTGCATTTTCATGGAATTTAGATCATGTAATTGAAAAAAATGATTGGAGAATTCTTGAATTTGATGCTAAGGAAATAAAGAAATTTCCATACATAGAATTATTTGAAAATGTTAAGCAAGGTACATATGTATTATTACAGGAATTTGACAGGTTAGAAGCATCTACAGCGGATTTAAGTAAAACTATAACAGAGAAAATGAATATAACGATAGACCATTTAGCATTAGTATTTCATAGATATATAGATGAAGGATTAGAAATATATGTTAATGACAGAAAAATAGAAGCATTAGACCCATTTTTAACTAAAAATAGGGCAACTCAAATAAAGAGAACTCAAGAGATAAAAATAAATGATGCTACAATACTTGTTAAACCATTTGTATTACCACATTATAATAAGCTTACAGAAGAAGATTTAAAAAAGGTTGGAGGAAAAGAAGATCTAAAGAAGAATCAAGGATTTTATATATACAGAAATAAAAGATTAATTATATGGGGAACATGGTTTAGATTATCTAGACAAGAAGAATTAGGAAAATTAGCTAGAGTTATGGTCGAGATCCCTAATAGTTTAGATGACGTATGGGAAATTGATATTAAGAAAAGTTCAGCTAATATCCCAGATATCATAAAAAGAAATCTATATAGTTGTGTTGAAGAATCAATTTTTACTAGTAAAGAAGTGTATAGATATAGAGGAAGAAAAAGTAATACGAATAGTCAAAATTATACATATATATGGGATAGGATAAAAAATAGAGATGGAATTCAATATAAAATAAATAGAGATTTACCACAAATACAATTATTTAGTGATAATTTATCCAAAGAGCAATTGGTTGAATTTGAAAGATTGCTAAAAACTATAGAAAAAAATTTTCCTATAAATACAGCTTATTTAGATGTTGCAGATGGAATAATAAATCAAGAAATTGATTTAAGTGATGAGGAAATAGAAGATGCATTTTTAGATTTTAAATCATGTATTGAAAAATGTAAAGAAACAGGAATTGATATTAATATAGTATATGAACAATTAATTAATGCTGAACCATATTGTAGTAATGAAAAGTTAAAAAGAATGATAGGAGAAGAAATAAAAAAATATGAATAATAATGTTAAATCTTTTAAAGATATTGTATCTATGTATATTTTAAACAATGAAGGATATTTTAATGATTCAGAAATTGATAAGTTAATTGATACTTTAAGAAATAATTTTGATAATATATTTAAATTGGAAGATAGTGAAGTAGAAGAGGTAAAAAAACAAATAAAGTTTGAGTGTTCTATAAAAATGATGGAAGGTGCAAGTGTAAAAGAAAAACATAAAGAATGGTTTTTGGAACGAAAAGCTGACTTAGATATGAAGTATTGGAATAGATATCGAACATATTTAGTTAATAAAGGCTTTTCGGTAAATGTTGTAAATAAAATGGATGATATTTTAGATAAATTAACAGATTATTTAGGTGATCCATCTAGTGAACAAGAATTTCAAAGAAGAGGTTTAGTTATTGGTGACGTTCAATCAGGAAAAACATCTAATTATACAGGATTGATTTGCAAAGCTGCTGATGCTAAGTATAGAGTAATTGTTTTATTAACGGGTACAATAGAAAAATTAAGAAGACAAACGCAAAGCAGAATTGATGAAGGCTTTGTTGGGATGAAAAGCATAAAAAGAATAAAAAATGATGAAACAGATGCTCTAGTAGGAGTAGGGAAAATAGATAAAAGCGTATGTCCAATTGTATTAACAACAACAGAATCAGATTTTAGAACTTCAACTGCTACAAGTGTAAAAATGAATATAGAAAGTACAAATAATACTTTTTTATTTGTAGTAAAGAAAAATGTTACTACGTTAAAACAGTTAAATAAATGGTTTAAAGACTATAATTTAAATGGTAGAGATAAAATTAGTGCATCATTATTAATGGTTGATGATGAGTCTGATAATGCTTCTGTTAATACTGCAAAACCTGAAAATAATCCAACAGCTATAAATGCTCAAATAAGGGAAATGTTAAATATGTTTACTAAAGCAAGTTATATAGGCTTTACTGCTACTCCATTTGCAAATATTTTTATTGATCCAGATCTTGATGGAAATATGGAAAAAGAAGATATTTTTCCAAAAGACTATATTTATTCTTTAGATGCACCATCAAACTATATTGGTGCAAGAGACATATTTGGTGAAAATTCTAAATATAGAAAAATGTTAAGAAAATTAGATGTGGAAGAATTGGAAGATTCGATTCCTTTAAAAATGAAAAAAGATGATACTGTGTCAAAGATACCAGAAAGTTTAAAAGATGCAATCAATAATTTCCTTATGGGAAATATAATTAGGGATCTTAGAGGTCAAGTAAAAACACATAGAAGTATGATGATAAATGTCAGTAGATTCACAAATATACAATTGCAAATAGAACAAATTGTTAACAATTACGTTAAAGAGATACAGGAATCTGTGAGGTTATATGGAAAACTTGAAGATGAAGTTGCTCTTAAAGACATGAATATAAATAGATTGTATAACATGTATTTAAATGAATTTTCAAATAAAGAATTTACATGGGATGTGGTAAAAAATCAATGTCTAAAATCTATAGAACCAATTAAGGTTGTTTCTGTAAATTCTCTAAAAAAGAATTCTTTAGAATATGAAGATGAAAATATTAGAGTGATAGCTGTTGGAGGATTTAGTTTATCTAGAGGTCTAACTTTGGAAGGGCTAATGACAAGCTATATGTATGGAAATACTAAAATGTATGATACATTAATGCAAAAAGGAAGATGGTTTGGATATAGAACAGGATATGAAGATTTGTGTTCAGTATGGATGACAGAAGAATCTATCGATTGGTATGAAAATATTAGTGATGCAACAGATGAATTGAGGATAACTATAAAAAGAATGGAAGAAGAAGGGGCTAAACCAATTGATTTTGGATTAATGGTAAGATGTGATGTAGATTCGTTAGAAATAACGGCTAGAAATAAAATGAGAACTGCGAAAGAATTTACTAGAAACATATCATTAAGTGAAGAAATAGTTGAAACTCCTAAAATTCGAAATGATATAGACATAAATAACAGCAATAAACATGCTATAGATATTTTAATAAAAAATACTGATAAAAAAGTAGAACTAGATGGTGAAACAAATAAATATGGAATAAAAGATGTAGAAAAAAATGATATAATCGATTTTTTAGAAAACTATGAGGTGTCTAATTTAAATTATCAATTCAATAATAAAGCCATAATCGACTTTATTAAGAATTATCAAGGCTCAGAATTAGAAAAATGGGATATAACATTTATTAGTGGTAGCTCTGAAAGAAAAATTATTGAATATGGTGGAGAAATTAATTGCGTAAAAAGAAGTTTTGATTTAGAAAATGATGGCAAATTAATTAGAATTTCTGGTAAAAGAAATAGGTTAGGTAGTCAAACTGATACAACATATGGACTTACAAAAAAACAAATAAAAGACCATAAAGATTTAATTTTAAATGAAGACGCAAAAATCATTAAGGATAAAAGTGAACTTAGTGAAAAAGATTATTTTAGAAAAATAGAAAGAAATCCTTTATTATTAATATATTTCATTGAACTAAATATAAAAGAAAATGATACTAATAAAGAAAAGATGGAGGTTGCTAAAAAATATGACTATGTTCCTTTAATAGGTATTGGATTAGCCATTCCTAAATTAAAAAATGAAATTACCCAATATGCCAAATATAAAATAAATCTAGTAGCTCAGGAAAATGGAATCAATGAAGATGTTTATTATGATGAAGAAGATGATGATGAAGGAGATGAATAGAATTTGAATTTAGCAGAACGATTTGAAAATGAAAGAAAAAATAAAACATATAGAAGAGTTGATGAAAAACATAGTTTGGATTGGTATATTGGATATAATGAAGATGATCAAAAATCATTAGTATTAATTGTTAGAGGAGAATTAAGAAAGTTTGAATCTACAAAATTTATATTAGTTAAGATAGAGAAAAGAGTTGATGAAAAAGTATATTTATCATTTAATTTAATTGAAAATAAATATACAGATATATTCTTAAAATTTTGCGAAGATATCATTGAAACTACTAGAAATAAAGAACTACAAGTTGATATATTAGAATTTGTGCTTATGAGATGGAATATGTGGAGGCTAGCTTTTAAAAATAGTAATAAAAGTTTAAGCGAAAATGAAATAAAAGGGTTAATTGGAGAGATCTTATTTTTAAAGAATAATATGATTCCAAATTTTGGAGTTGAGAGAAGTATAAATGCGTGGCAAGGACCATTAAACTATCACAAAGACTACGAAATTGATGATAAATGGTATGAAATTAAAACAATAGGAGATAATAGCTTGACCGTAAAAATAAGTTCTATACAACAATTAGAAGATATTAAAAATAAAAAAGGTGAGCTTGTTATTATAACTTTATCAAATACAAATAAGGAGAATAAAAATTATATTACAATAAATAATCTTATTGCATCTATTGATAATGATATTAAAAATATTGAGTTAAAAAGAATTTTTTGGAGTAAATTAAATAATTTAGGATATGTATATGAAGAGGAGTATGAAAATTATATATTTGAGCTAAAAAGTATCTATAAATATAATGTTGTAGATGAAGAATTTCCTAAAATGACATCTAATAGTTTAAAAAAAGGAATTGTAAATGTTAGTTATGAAATTTCAATTAATGAACTTGAAAACTTTATTATAAAGGAGTAATTGTATGGAATTTACTGAATATAGAAAAGAACTAATTGAAGAAGTAAAACTTGCAGCGAGAGCAAATACTAGTGATGTTTACGTAGAATTTATAAGATATATCACAGAGATACTTCAAGATATAGAAGAAATTGAAGATTTTACAGAATGTTATTTTGAAGCGAATGGAAAATCAAATAAAAAGATTATGATTGATGGTTATCATTTTGATACTGTTGATAGATCTTGCTTAATATTTATTAGTGACTTTTCTAATGCAGATGAATTGAATACAATAACTAATACACAAATAGATAAACTGTATGATAAAATGAAAGCGTTTGTAGAGCATAGCTTAAATGGTTTTATACAAGAAAAATGTGAAGAAAGTTGCTTGGGATATGCATTTGCACTTGATTTAAAAGAAAAAATCAATGATATTTCTAAATTCAGATTTTATATTTTAACAGACCAAGTTATAAGTAATCGTATAAAAAGAATTGAAAAAGAAGATATCAATGGAAAACCTGTAGAATTAAATGTTTGGGATATTAGTAGGTTATTTGCAGTTGCACAATCTAATATGGAAAAAGAAAAAATAGAAATTGATTTTATTGAAATGTTTGGAGATGGGATTAATTGTATTAAAGTTAATAACTGCGGAGGTGAAGAATATGAACCATATTTGGCAGTTATTGGTGGAGATGTTTTGGCTAAACTGTATATTGATTACGGTTCAAGATTATTAGAAGGAAATGTTAGATCATTTTTAAGCGTAAAAGGAAAAGTTAATAAAGCCATTAGAAATACAATATTAAATTTTCCAAATATGTTTTTTGCATATAATAATGGTATAGCTGCAACGGCTACAAGTGTGGAATATGTTGAAAACAATGGCGTTGGAAAAATTACTAAAATAAATGATTTACAGATTATAAATGGTGGACAAACTACAGCATCTATAGCAAATGCTGTGTTAAACAAAGAAAGTAATGTTAAAGATGTGTATGTGCCTATGAAAATATCTGTAGTAAATAGAGAAAAAGCATTAGAAATGATTCCAATTATATCAAGATGTGCTAATAGTCAAAATAAAGTAGATGAAGCAGATTTCTTTTCTAATCATCCGTATCATATTAGAATGGAAGAATATTCAAGAAAAGTATTCGCTCCAGCGGTTAATGGAAATCAATATCAAACAATATGGTTTTATGAGAGAGCAAGAGGACAGCATACTCAAGAACAAATGAAATTAACATTAGGAGAAAAGAAAAAATATTTATTAAAAAATCCCAAAAATCAAGTAATAAAGAAAGTAGATTTAGCAAAATTTATTAATACATATAATGAATATCCACATATTGTAAGCAAAGGTGCACAGTATAATATGAGATATTTTGCAGAAATAATTGATAAAGAATGGGAAAAGTCTAATGAACAATTCAATGATGTTTATTATAAAAATGTTATTTCATTAGCAATTTTATTTAAGGAAACTGAAAAGTTAGTCTCAGAACAAGATTGGTACAAAGCTATAAAATCATACAGAGCAAATATAGTTACATATGCTATTAGTGTTTTATCATATATTGTAAGAAAGCAATATGTAAATAAAACTATTAACCTTAAGTTAATATGGAACAAACAGTCTCTATATAGTGAATTAATCAATCAATTAGAGATTACTACAAAAGAGGTATATGATTTTATAACAAGGGATGATAGATTAACTTTAAATGTAACAGAATGGTGTAAAAAGGAAACATGTTGGGAACGTGCTAAAAAAGAAAATTGGACGATAACAGATGATTTTGTAAAATCGCTAATTGATATACAAGAAGAAAAAGAAGAGTTAGAAGAGGGGAAAAAAGAAAGAAAGATAATAAATCAATTAAATTTAGAAATGGAAGTTGTAAATCTTGGCGCTGATTATTGGAGAGGCGTTCTAGAATGGGGAAATGAAAGAAAATTATTAAATCCAATTGAACAAGATTTCCTTAAAGTTGCAGCTAATTTTGACAAAACTTTTAGAACTCCTTCTAATAAACAAGCAAAGAGAATTTTGGAAATTAGAGAAAAATTATATGAAGAAGGATTAAAAAATTAATAAAAATTTTCACTTTGCTCTGGTATTTGAAATCGTAATCTGGTACAATATTTGTATAACAAAAAAGAGGTAAGGGTATGTTTAAAGTAATTGAAACTTTTAGTGGTATAGGAAGTCAAGCCAAAGCATTAGAAAACATTGGGATAAAGCATGAAATTTTATATACAGTTGATTGGGATATAAATGCGATCATTGCGTATGACTTGATTCATAATGGAAAACCAAATTTAGAAAAATATAATAAAATGAACCGAAATGAAATTATTAACAAACTAAAAAAATATACTTTAAGTATGAATGGAAAAAAACCAGCAACAGAAAAAGCAGTTGATAATTTGAATTATGAAGTTGCTAAAAGATTATTAGCAGCAATAGATAGATCTAAAAATCTAGTTAGTATAACAGATATAAAAGGTGTAGATTTACCAAATGATGTAGATCTTTTAACCTATTCTTTCCCATGTCAAGATTTGTCAGTTGCAGGTTTTTGGCATGGTAATAAAGGGCGGAATAGACAGAAATGCACATAACAGATCAGGAATGCTTTGGGAAGTTGAAAGAATTCTAAAAGAAAGAGTAGAATTAAAATTAGAACTACCAAAATTTTTATTAATGGAAAATGTTAGTGCAATATTAACCAGTAGGCACAAAGCAAATTTTGAGGAGTGGACAGGATATTTAAATGATATAGGATATACAAATCATATTTATACACTTAACGCAAGTGATTTTGGAATTCCTCAAAAAAGAGTTAGAACATATATGATTAGTATATTAACTAATCATAATAAATTTAAAGAGGATAAGATAGAAAATTATTTTAATACGCATGATTTAGAGAATCCAAAATATACAAGTAAAATAATAAAAAATTACAAAAATCTAAAAGATGATATATTAAAATTAAATTACAACAATATTCAATATAAAATAGAAGCAGATGAATGCCAACCTAATGATACAACATCTAGAAGGGAGATATATCAAAAGAATGATATACTCTATACAAATAAAAAAGTTAATAATATTGTTGTATCAACCGTTACTACAAAACAAGATAGGCATCCTAATTCTGGGTTAATTGATTATTATAGTGGAAATATTAATAAAAGTAATTATAGATACCTTACACCAAGAGAGTGTTTTTTATTAATGGGGTTTGATGAACAAGATTATCAAAGAATTATAGATAGTAACTTTCAAGCTAGAAAAGGTGAAATGTTTTTTACAAGAGATAAATTATATAAAATGGCTGGAAATAGTATAGTTGTAAATGTATTAGAAGAAATATTTAAGCAATTAATATATATTGATAAAAATATACTACAAGATGAAAAAGTTAAGAAATTCAGTGAAATTGAAGAAGCATTTAAAATTGTAACTAAGATGAATAATGAAGCAATGAGAAAGGTAATATTTAATTAGAGAGAATGTAGTAAAAATAAATGTATTGGTTTGGCTGTTAGAAGATAAAAAACTTTATAAAACGAAAGAAAAGCAAAATAAGAATGTAATTAGTTCTACAGGATTATTTTGCTTTTTGACTATATACGAAAGGAGATAAGATATAAAATGAAAGATACTAAAATACTTAAGGAAATTATAATTCAAGTTGTTGCAACACTTTTAATTCAAATAATATTATATGGAGTTGTATATATATGGTCATATTTTAATAAGGAAAAATTAAACATTACAATATGCTCAAGTACAAAAAATAATAATGGATATGCTACAAGTATAAACATAAAAAATTATCAAAAAGATAAATCTATTGACTCCATTATTGTATGGAGTGATGCTGACATCGATATGAGTAATTTAAATTATAAAGATATAGAAAGTTTCGATGATAAATTTATAATAAAAAATATTTCTCCATCATATGATGGAACAATAATTGTTTATTCAAAAGAGAAAATAGATGAAAAAAATACTAGATTTGAAACTAAAGAGAAAAGAACAGTAAATTTTTTATATACACAAAAAGAAGAAGTTACATCATATTGGAAAACAATATTTTATAATATTTTAATATATATAGCTATATATACGATTATGATAATAATTATTAATATATATACTAAAAAACAATTTGAAGTTTATAATAAAGAATTAGAAAAAGCAAATAAAGAATGTGAAAAAATTGAAAAAGAATGGAATTATGTGGAAAGAAGATTAGAGGTAGTAGAAAAAGAAAAGAAAGAAATGTATAAAGCAGGTTTAAAACTTAAAATATTCTTGCACAGAAAATTAAAAGATTATGCAAAGGAATTAGAATTTTATAGAAGCATAGTAAAAAATGTTTTTAATGAAAATAATAATAGAAATGATATATGTTATCAAATTACAAAAAGCCTAAAAACATTTAAAACACTAGAAAAAGTTAATTTGGAAGATTTAGAGATTGATTCCTTAGAACTGTCAGAAATTGAAAAGAGGGAAATAAGAAAAGAATTAAAAGAATAATTTATATTCATGTATAGAAATGATATAATAAGAAAGTCAAGAATTGAATTGTTCTTTAGTGTTCATAGTATAAAAAAACAGCGCTCGCAAATTTGAAGAAGTACATAAAAATCGGAGGACTTTTCAAAATTTTGAAAAGACTTCCGAAAAGATATTTAATAAATTATCAAAACTACCCCAATCATCTGAACTTTATCAATAACCCCATTCCTATAATATTCCTTATTCAAATAAACATCATACCTCCCTCCCTATACATCCCCCTCCTTTTATGATATAATACCCTCATAAAAAGGAGGTCCAACATGCAAATAACATACAAAGAACACACCCCAACCCCAGAGGAATTTAACAACCTCACAGAAGCGGTAGACTGGGGAACAAGAGAAAACAAAATAATAGAAGAAGCCCTAAAACACACCATATACTCACTATGCGTATATAATGAAAACAACCTAATAGGCTATGGAAGAATCATAGGAGACAAAACAATATTCCTATACATACAAGACATAATGGTAATTCCAGAATATCAAGGCAAAAAAATAGGAACAGGCATAATGAACAAATTAATAGAAAAAATAAACGAATACAAAAAAGTAAATCCAGAAATAAGAACATACTTAGGAGCATCAAAAGGAAAAGAAAGCTTCTACGAAAAATTTGGCTTTATTTCAAGACCAAATGAAAACCTAGGAGCAGGCATGGTCTTATATGACGAATAAAAAAGGAGAAAGGCTATTGCCTTTCTCCCGAGGTCGTTATCACCGCTTCTTTTTCTCCAGACGCTCCTTAAGTTCCTTTGCGATTTCCCGGAGTTCCTGGTAGGTAAAGTCGCCGCCATACCATTCGTTCTTTTGCGCATGAATTTCCTTGGAAAGTTCCATTTCAGGAATCCCGAATTCCTTTGCTGCCTCACGAATCATTTTGTTCTGATTGTGGTTGTTCGACATTTTTCCATCAGTAGGTAAGAAATCTTTGCGCGCCATAAGAAGACCTCCTAAAAAAATTTAAGACCACTGGTCTTAGAACAAAATATATTATAACACAAAAGTTTACATAAGTCAACAAAGAGAATAAAAAATTAAAAAATAAAGAAAGGTGACCACAATGAAAGCCTTAGTAATTTCCGACATCCATGGAGATGTCGACCACTTAAAACAAATATTAGAAATATATAATAAGGAAGGTGCAAGCCGACTGCTAATCTTAGGTGATTTCTGCCGGATATTTCAGCACAATAAACGACGATGAAGTCGCAGACCTATTAAACAAATACTCAAAAGAAATATCAGCAGTAAGAGGAAACTGCGATAATGAAAGAATAGAAGACCTATTACAATTTACACTGCTAGACGTAAGGCACATCAACCTAAACGGAAAAGTTATAACACTGACACACGGTCATTTATATGATAAATATCACCTACCAGAATACTGTGGAGACATATTCCTAAGTGGTCACACACACTATGGAATGATAACAAAACAAGATGGCAAAATATTTGCAAATCCAGGTTCAATCTCAAGACCAAGAAACGGTTCAGAGCGCACATATCTACTTATAGACGAAAACAAAATCTACCTAAAAAATCTAGAAGGGCAAGTTCTAGTAGAAGAAAACATATAACAGGAGTCAACATAACATTGCACGAGCCCATAATTTGTGCTATAATAAAACAGTAAAACTTTTAAGGAGGTATCGTACATGTCAAATGACAAGAACGATCGAAAGAAGCAAGGTAAAATACTTGCAACAATAATTATCCTAGCATTAGCAACAGTGATTGGAATTAACGCAAAAGACTTAATTCCAAATGAAACAAGTCCAAAAGAAGACTCAAAGCCATATGTTCAAGAAGAAAGCAAACCAAAAGAAGATTCAAAACCAGATGTTCAAGATGAAAGTAAGCCAAAAGAAGATCCAAAGCAGAATGCAGAGGAACAAGAAAAGCCAACCGAAACAATTCAATCAGTTGAAGGAACTTTGGAGCTAACAATGATAGATGTTGGCCAAGCAGATTCCTTTTTCTTCGAACAAGGAGACAGCACAGCATTAATCGACTGTGGCACACGGTCCACAGGCAAAGACGTTGTTCAATACCTAAAAGACCAAGGCATAACTAAAATTGACTACGTGTTTGGAACACATCCACACGACGACCACATGGGAGGAATGTATGATGTAATTACAAACTTCGAAGTAGGTACAATAGTTCTGCCAGATGTTACAGACACAATAACCACAAACTGGTACTTAAAACTCATGAACGAGATAAGTACAGGCAATTACACAACCGAATATGCTGAAGTTGGAACAACTTATAACATTGGTGACGCAACCTTTGAAATAATTGGGCCGATTAATGCACCAATAGGAAACTTAAACAACTATTCAACCGTTATAAAAGTATCCTTTGGAGAAATGGATGTAATAATGACAGGCGATGCAGAAAAAGATGTTGAAGCAGATATTCTGCGGACAGGCATAGACCTAAATGCAGAAATCTTAAAAGTTGGGCATCACGGTAGTGATACTTCAACAAGCACAGCATTTTTAGATGCAATAAACCCACAATATGCTTTGATTTCGGCAAAAGTTGGGAATAAATATAACCACCCAACAGCAGAAACAATGCAAAACTTAGAAGACAGAAACATTGAAGTCTACAGAACAGACGAATGTGGAACTGTAGTTGCAACTATCACAACAGATAGTGTTACATTCAGTACGTCCCCAGGTGACTATTTAAGTGGTCCCGAACTTGAAGAAAGGAGCAAGCAATGAAAAGCTATGCATCCATAGACAGGGTTGAAAACGAATGGGCAGTATGCGAAGTCGAGATGATTCCCGTAGAGGAAAGTAATGTATGCGACTTCTTCAGCAAAGAAACAGAAATGATTGATATTTCTCTTAACAAAATAATTGAATCAGTTGGAGAAATTCAAGAAGGAGACATTTTGGTAATTGAACATGATGGAGAAAATGCAAGCATCATCTACGAAAAAGATGATGAAGAAAAACAAAGACGAATTGCACTTTTGCAAAAAATGATAGGATAGGTAAAGTGGTAGAAGCAAGACTTCTACCACTTTTTTATAAAAATAAATAAAACTTGTTCAAAAAATAAAACTTTATGATATAATATCATGTAGAAAAATATAAAACAAAAAGAAGAAAAAACGTTAAATAAAGAGGTAAAACAAGTGAGAAAAGAAAAACTCAAAATTTATATTGATAATTTAGAGCAAATAAACAAAGAACTAGAACCAAAGTTCCCACAAGAAAGTGAATTTACAGTAGACGAACTTCAAGAACCAAAATTACTTATCGAAAAAATCTATAATCATCTTAGTAGAACGGCAAAGGATATCCTAGATAAATATGATATAGATATAGAAGCACTAAAAATAATTATGTGTGTTAAAGAAGATAAGGAAACTAGAGACACAATACTAGGACCAAAAGAGGGAAATGAGTTGTTGCAAAATATTATAGACATATATGGAGAAAATGCCTATGATATTATAAACTGTGATGGAAATAGTATGTCTAATATTAATGGAATTCTAGAAGGTGAGCCATCTGCAAAATATAAAGAGTTTTACCAAAATGCACTTAAAAGAAAATGTGAAAGTGCTAGAGATTTTAGAGAACTTACAAATATACTATTAGATACAAAACCAGAATTTATAAAACCAGAGATAGTAAGAAATTTTATAGCAAAACAAGAAGGAACAATTCCTTTTAATGAAATAGAAAGTTTTATAAGTGAAACACCAATCACAGCAATAGATGGACAAACAGTAAAAGACTTAATACAAAAAGCCAATTCAATAAGTTTAAGCGATGTAAATAATGAATGGTTTGAGAGAATGCAACCAGAATTATTTGATGAAGAATTTAGTAAAGAATTAATAGATAAAGCTGAAGAAGATAGTGTTAGCAAAATATTGAGATTAATGCCAAAAAAAGCAAAAACAAAAGAAATTTATGAATTAGCTATAGAAAAACAAAAAGATGCAATTTATGATTTACCAGAAGATAATGCTTTTCAACAAATGACAGATGAAGAATACCAAGAATGGTATGAAAAACAAGTAATGTCCATAATGAATAATAAAAGTAGTGAATACATAATGAACATGCTAGGCAACCTTAGTAAAAAACACATTACTCCAAACTTATGTAAAATCTGTGCAGAAGAAATTGTAAACATATCAAATGTAGAGAGCTTTTTAAAAATACTTCCAAAAGAAAGTAAAACCCAAGAAATATACGAAATCTTAGTAAATAAAGATATTAGAATGATAAAGACTATTCCACTAGAAAACATTAACCCTAATATCACTGATGAAGAATATGAAAAATGGGCAGAACAACTAATAATTAATAAAATAAAAACAGAAGAATATAGCGATTTAGTAATAGATAGCATACCAAGAGAAAGAATGAGTGAAAATATACTTTTCCAAATAAATGAATCTCTTTATAACTCACCAAATCGTGGCTGGGTAGAAAAACAACCAACAACTGGACTTTTGCCAATATATAAAAGAACAATGGAATTATATGATAAGCTTCTAGAACATAATATGAGTCTAGCAACTGAAGCACAGAACATTCCATATATAGATAAAGATATAGAACAAATACAAAGTGAACAGGAAAGAGAAGAATACAAAAAATGGAAAGCACAATTTTCGGAAGAACAAAAAGAAGAATATAGAAAATGGTATGTAAAAACAATGGAAGAACTTATAAAAAAAGGCTACGAGAATGTTCTAAATGTTCCAAGAGAAATATGGACAGAAGAAATGTGGAAAAGCACATCTAATCTTGGAATAGTTCCTGTACCACAAAATGAAAAAGAAGCAAAAATTTTCGAAAAACTTGCTTTGAGAGTAATTAGTGGAATAGGAGAATTTGATAATACTGATAGATTTGAAGGTTTTCCAAAAGAATGCATTACAGAAAAGGTCTTATTAGAAGCAATAAAAAAACAACCACTATACTTAAACTATGCAGATAAAAATAAAGAAACATTTAAAAAATTAGCAGAAATAGGATATAAAAAAGAGCTTGAAGAACAAGAAAGAACAGAATTAACCAAACAAGAAATAGAGCTAATGAAAAAGTTTTCAGAAAAAAATGCAACACTATTTACAACTTTAAGGTTTAGTTCTTTAAAACCAGATATTGTAAATATTTTAGGAAAAGGCAACTTAGAAATAATTGTAAGATATCCCAACATACAAGCAAGACTAGAAACAATATCACATAGTAAAGAAGCTTTAAATGTTTTAAACTTTACAATACAATATTTAAAACAAGATAGTAAATATCTTGCACCACTAATACAAGAATTAGTAGAGTCTATAGATAAAGAAGGAAGTCACCATACTGAAAACAATATATATAAATCAATAATGGAACCAAATGAATTTTTAAAGCTGGTTTCAAGTAAAATACAGAATAATCAAGAGCCAATGACAGAATATGAAAAGACAATTATTTCATATTTAGTTTTAAACCCAGAAGAGGCAAACCAAATAACTAATTATTCTGATATAGAAAACTTTAATCAAAAGAAAAATATAGAACTAGATGGAATTATAGAAAATGAACAATCAACATTCATAGAAGTTAAAAATGCTTATCTTGAAAGAACATTAGGAATAAATTACGATAAAGCAGTTGAATTAACAAGAAAATATGGAAGTAATGTTCAAGAACTATTAGAAAAAATTCAAATGCAAGAACAAATTGCAGATAAGGATAGAGCAAAGATACAAGCCCTTGAGGCACTAGCAAAAATACAAGAAATAATTAAACAAGAAGATATTAAACAAATAAGAAACGAATACAGAGAAAAAAATGTAGAAGAAAGTAAAGCACAAATAATTGCTAGATACAAGCAAGCAATATCTCTCGAAACTACTATAAGGATGGCTTATACCCAAGATATGGTTCAAGAATTGAATAGTTCAAAAAATGAGAATTTTACAGAACAAATTCAATATACAGAAGACGGCCATGAATATGTAGTAAGAAAGATGAATGGACCATTTAGCAAAATGGTAAGTGTAATGGATGCTTATAAAACGAGTATAGCCGAAGGAGATATGTATGATAAATGGAATACAACAAAAATGGCAGAAAGACATGCATTATGCTATAGTTATATAACAGAAGAAAATATAGGTACAGCACAAAGAGATAACACTAAAAAATTAATGATATCAATAAAAGACTTTAATGAACAGGCAATTGTTGCAATGGCACCATATGATATATGCTCAGACAATAATGAAATTGGAACATATGCAGGAAGACCAGAAAAATATTATACAGCAAAAAAATTGCCAGACTATACAAGAGGACTTTATTCTGAAGTAGATATAGAAATTCAAGACACATCTGAAGAAACAGGAGAATATAAAAAAATTCAACCTGCGAGTATAATTTGTTTTGAAGAAGTAGAACCTGAAAGCATACAAGCTGCAATTTCTCTAAGTGAAAAATCAGGAAGAAAAATTCCAATTGAATTAATAGACAGAAGAGAATTAGCAAAAGTACAGAGAGACCAGATAGATAAACTTCTAGAAAAATTTAAAACAAAAAAAACAATACAACCAGAGTTCATAGAACAAATAATAACAAAATTTAACAATGTTAGAAATGCTCACTTCACATCTGATTTATTTCAGGAGTTAGTAGGCGAAGGAACTGGTAAATTTGCAAATCCAGATGCGATATTTAATAATGTACACCTAAATGAAATTCTTCATGATGCAATAGAAACAGTAAAAAAACAAATACAAGAAGGCAATAGAGAAGAAGGATTAAAAGCATTAAAACAAATAAAACAAAGCATAAATGCAGAAAGAGAAAAATATGAATTGCTACCAAGTATGTATGAAAAGCAAATGATGGCAGGTATTAGTTTAGATATAGACTATTCAATAGATGAAATTCAAAGACAATATGGCTCAAAGACTGAAATACAAGGAAAACCAAGCAAAAGCATTGAAATACTAGAACAATCTTCAAGCCTAGATAGTACTACATTCGAAGCAATTTTTAAAACAAAACAATATCCTGCGGAGCAAGGTAAGCAGTTATCCTTAGATGAAGCTAAAGCATATCTAGATTTACAAGAAGTAAAAAAAGCTTTTTCAGAGATACAAGAAAAACGGATATTATAGCAAACATAAGAAATTTGGAGAAGAACACATTTCTAGAGTATTAATGTATTCAAATATGATTGCTAATTTAGAAGGGTTTGATGCACAAACAAAGAAAATAATTCTTGAAGCAAGTAAATACTATTCATGTGGAAGGCAGTTAGATGCTTACGAGGAACATGAAAAACATAGTGCAAAAATAGCTGGAGAAGATTTACAGGGGCAACTTCCAGACAATGAAATAAGACTAATACAAGCAACAATAGAAGCTGAGCAAATCAAAATAGAAATGTATAGGGACCGATATGGACAAACTAGATATAAAGAAGCTTCACAAGCAGTAGAAGAAAAAACGGAAGAATTAATGAGAAAATACCAAATAGATAGTATAGAAGTTCAAAAGGTAATGAAGATGGCAGAATGCATTAGAGATGCCGTAGCACTAGATACTACACAATTTGTTGAACGAGCAGAATATAATTCACCTAGTGAATTAAAATTCCGGTTTTAAAACACAATCAGCCCAAAAACTTATGCGGAATTAGCTATGGAATGCAAGATGAGTTATCACGAAGAAGACTATCAGAATTCTCTAAAATTGCAAAAGTGGAGTTTGATGATAAAGAAGTAATAGACCAAATTATGAAAGACTACTTTATAAAAATGGATATAAGCGGGCCCAAAGAAACAGAAGATATATCAATAACTACTTCTCCAATAGTTAGAGAACTATATTTTAGAGATAGATTTAAAGAAATAGAAAATCCGGAAAAACTTGCCATGGAACTAGAGCAAGAAAGACAAGAAACAAAAAAACAACCTATTACAGAAAATTGCATGCAATCTGTAAAAAATATAGCAGTTACAAGGAAAGCAAGCGAAGTAAAAAAAGCAATTCATGAAGTTAAAGAAGAATATGCTAAAATTGAAAATCTTGTTCAAGATAATGAAGAAGAAAAAGAATAGAAAAGGAGAATAAAATTGGTTACAAATAAGTTTGCTGAAGCATCAGCAGAATTAATTGAAATACTAAGATACATACCAAAAACGGAAGTTGAAAAGATACCTTTAAAACTAAGAGGCTTTTTTGAAGATGTTTCAAAACCAAACTATAATGTAAGAATTGACCCTCGAAAACCTTTAGAAGAGCAAGATTTAAAGGAAAAAACAAAAGATTTAATAACAGTCATATATAGAAACTATTGGTGCACAGAAGAAGAAAAGCAAATATTAGACAAACAATTACTTGAAAATGATAAAAAATATGAAGAGGAACTAAGGAAAAAATATGATCTAGATAAACTGTTTGAAAAAAACACAAAGGTGCAAGAAAATGAAGACACAAAAGAATTGATAAAATATGAAAAACATGGAATAATATACAAATTATTTAGTTGGATAAGGAGAATATTTAAAAAGTAAATACAAATGAAACTTCTAAAACTCAAAAAAAGTATTATAAGAGAAAGGTAAAAGGTGATTTATATGAAGAAATCCACAAAAATCATACTTGCAATTTTAATTATAATCATGATAGTAATATGCACAATGTATGTAATTGACTTAAACAGAATGAAAAATAACAAACCAGTAATATTCAGTACATGGGGAAGAAAATATGCACCCACAGCAAAAGTTAATACAAAGCTAAGTGTAGTAACATCATTAGAAGATGAAATAACATCAAACACAGCTTGGTGTGGTACGTTTAACTTAATTTGGAACGATTTAAAAAATGAATTAGCAAAACAAGATATCATTTTTTCTCCACAACCAAAGATGGTAGATAACTTAAATAAAGGAACATTTAACACATCATATTTATCAGAAGATAGTTATTACAAAGTTTATGGAACTCCAACACCAGAATTAAAAAAACAAATTGAAAAAGCTATTAAGGAAAAATTTAACGAAACAAGTAGCATTTTAGATGACTTTAATTGGGATGGAGCAACAGAAAAAGACTATTTTTTATATACAATGCTTAAAAAAGAATTCGAATTTCCAAAAGTATTTACAAACTTAGATAATGAAAATTTTGGAAAATATAAAAATGTAAAATATTTTGGAATTAATTCAAGTACAGATAAAGCTGTAAGAGACCAAGTAAAAGTATTATATTATAACTCAAGTAGCGATTTTGCTGTAAAACTAAAAACAAAACAAAATGATGAAGTAATAATCTCAAGAGGAAACACAGAAAACAATTTTGGAGATATATTTAAAGGTATAACTGAAAAATCAAGTAAATATGATGGAAGCAAATCATTTAATGAAACAGATAAATTAAAAATACCAAAAATTAGCTTCAACTTAAAACAAGAAATAACAGAAGTTGAAAACAAACCATATACTTTTTCAAATGGAGATATATACTACATTGAAAAAGCTCTACAAACAATTGAATTTGACTTAGATGAAAAGGGTGGTAGAATTAAAAGCGAAGCAGGAATGATGACTAATTTAAGTGCAGCAATGCCAGAAGAACCAAGAGACTTTATGGTAGATGACACATTCACAATATTCTTAAAAGAAAAGGGAAAAGACTTACCATACTTTGCAGCACAAATTTCAGATATATCACAAGTTCAAGAGGATGTAAAAGAAAATTAGAAAAATAAGAGAAAGGTAAAAGGTGATTTATATGAAGAAATCCACAAAAATCATACTTGCAATTTTAATTATAATCATGATAGTAATATGCACAATGTATGTAATTGACTTAAACAGAATGAAAAATAACAAACCAGTAATATTCAGTACATGGGGAAGAAAATATGCACCCACAGCAAAAGTTAATACAAAGCTAAGTGTAGTAACATCATTAGAAGATGAAATAACATCAAACACAGCTTGGTGTGGTACATTTAATTTAATCTGGAATGATTTAAAAAATGACTTGGCAAAAAAAGACATAGTTTTTAATCCTCAACCAACAGCAGTAGATAATTTAAACAAAGGAACATTTAACACATCATGCTTATCAGAAGATAGCTATTACAAAGTATATGGAAGTCCAACAATTGAACTAAAAAAACAAATTGAAAAAGCTATCAAAGAAAAATTCAATGAAACAAGCGATATCCTAGACGATTTTAGTTGGGAAGAAGAGGAAAGTGATAATTATTTCCTATATGTAATGTTAAAGAAAGAATTTGAATTTCCAAAAGTGTTCACAAAATTAGAAAATGGAGATTTTGGAAAATACAAGAATGTAAAATACTTTGGAATTGATTCAAGTACAGATGAAGCCGTAAGAAACCAAGTAGAAGTATTATATTACAACTCAAGTAGCGATTTTGCAATAAAACTAAAAACAAAACAAAATGATGAAGTAATAATCTCAAGAGGAAATACAGAAACTAATTTTGGAGATGTATTTAAAAGTATAACTGAAAAATCAAGTAAATATAATGGAAGCACATCATTTAATGAAACAGATAAATTAAAAATACCAAACATAAAATTCAACCTAAAAGAAGAAATAACAGAAGTTGAAAACAAACCATTCACATTTTCAAATGGAAAAGAGTACTGTATTGAAAAAGCACTACAAACAATACAATTTGAGCTAGACGAAAAAGGTGGAAAAATCAAAAGCGAAGCAGGTATAAGTTTAAAAGAAGCGGCAATAATGCCAACAGAAAAACCAAGAGATTTCTTAGTAGATGACACGTTTACAATATTCCTAAAAGAAGAAGGAAGAGACTTACCATACTTTGCAGCACAAATTTCAGATATATCTCAAGTTCAAGAAGACATACAATAAAATTAAATAAGCCCCAGTTGTAGCTGGGGCTTTAACTTTATTCCACACTCTTCAAACTCTCAATCATATCAATTTTCTTCAAAACGAAATGAATTATAAAATTAACAATAAACGAGAAGAAAATAGTAATTATACTAGAGTAAACATAGCTTATTGGCTTTATATTCCTCATAAATTTAAGCGTATCTATCTCTATGCTTGATATTATAGCAGAGGTTAAAAATGTTCCAAATACTAACCCTAAAGCCACACCAACTATAGTAAATATAATGTTTTCTTTATTTATATAATTATCAACCTCTTTATCATAAAAGCCTAAAACCTTAAGTGTTGCAATTTCTCTTTGTCGTTCTGCTATATTTATATTTGCTAGGTTGTATAACACTACAAAATCAAGCATTGCAGAGGCTACTATTAAAATTACTACTACATAATTCATTGTATTTAGCATATCGCTAACTGAATTCATAAGAGCACTGATTAGTGATACTGAGGCTACTCCGTCATAGCCTAAGATATCTTCAGATATCTTATTTTGCTCATCTTCGCTGATGTCTTTTGTATTAAAATATATAATGTCTGTTTGATATTGTTTCAAATTACTTTCATAAAATTCTTTAGACATATACACATAATGGCTAACATGGTTTTGTACAATGTTGTTTACTTTAAACTGATACTCATTATCATCTGCATCAACAAATGTTATACTATCTCCTGCAGATATTCCAAGCATTTCAGCAATTTTATCTGTTATAATTATTCCATCATTTTCAATACTAACATTTTCTCCTGTTTTAAAATCCATTAAATTATAAACTGTAGTATAGTTATCTAAATTTTCTGGAACAAAAACTGTTACATTGTAGTTTTTAGAACCGTTGCTAAGCTTTGCGGTCGTTGCACATACTGTTACATAGCTTTCTATATTTTCATTGTTTTGTAAGTATTCTTCAATTTCTGGTAAGTTATCAGTGTTTGAAAGTGTAATTGTTGCATCATATTTGAAAATTTCTTTAAATTCTGCATTAGGTATATCATCTACAGAATCTCTTATTCCAAAGCCAGTAAGCATAAGTCCTGTACAGCCTGCAATTCCTATAATTGTCATTAACGCTCTTTTCTTATATCTAAAAATATTTCTAGCAGTAACTTTATGGGAAAAATTAAATCTTTTCCAGATAAATGGTATTTTTTCAAGCAATATTTTCTTACCGCTTTTTTGGTGGTTTTGGTCTCATTAAAACTGATGGCATCTGTTTAAGTTCTTTTACTGCAACTAAAATTGTAGCACCACCAATACAAATAAACGAAATTATTGTTCCAAGTAAACCAATATCAAATCTGAAACTTGAGTAAAATTTTGGTATACTATAAATCATTGAATACATAATCCATACTATATTAGGTATTAAATATAAACCAACAATCATACCTAAAGCTCCACCTAAGATACATGCAAAAAGAGAATAGATGATATATTTTAAAATAATTTGAGTATTAGTATAACCAAGTGCTTTTAATGTTCCAATTTCTATTCTTTCTTCTTCAATCATTCTTGTCATTGATGTTAAGCTTATTAAAACAGCAACAAGATAGAAAATAACTGGGAACAATTTTGAAATATTAGAGATTGTTTTTATTGCATCAAAAATGTTGTTGTATCCAGAGTTATCAAGCCTGTCTTGAATATACCATTTGCATTTTTCAATTTTAGAAATCTCATTTTTTGCATCATCAATTTTTGATTGGGCTTCATCTAATTTATCTTGAGCTTCTTGCTTTTTATCATTAAATTCAGCTTTACTGCTAGATAATTTAGACTTTGCCTTTCTAATTTCAGCTTTGTTATTTGCTATTTCAGTTCTTGCTTGTTCAAACTTAGCTTCAGCTTCTTTTTGAGAAGCTTCTAATGATTGCTTTTGCTTTAAAAGTTCAGCTTTTTGGGCTTCTTTTACAGCATCTTCTAAAGGAGCTACTTCAAGTTGTTTTTCTGAATTTTCAAGTTGTGCTTTAGCACTTGCAAATTGTGCATTTGCTTGCTCTATTTGAGTATTTAATTCTTTTTCACCATTTTGAATTTTTCTCTCAGATGATGCAATTTGATTTTCAGCATTTTTAATTTGGTTTTCTGCATCTTGTAATTCAGCTTCAACATCTTGTTTTTTATCATCAAATTCTTTTTGAGCATCATTAACTTTTTTAGTCGCTTCATCTACTAAAGATTGATATCTAGCATTTTCTCTGGTTTCTTTAATAGCTTCAATTTCGCTTGTTACAGAGTTTATAATAGATAAATATTCATCACTATTTGTAACAGTTTCTTTAGCGTCTTTTGCGGTTACATAAACGCCTGTGTAATAGTCCATATTAATTACATCTTTTGTGAAGATATAAAATGAAACTGTTCCATTACCAATATTTGTATTTCCTCTTTCACTGGATATATATATAGGTGTTTCTGCAATTCCTACAATTTCAAATTCTTTTTTTGTAAAAATTGGTTTGTCATCAGAATCTAAATCATTATTTTCTAATACTATTTTTTTACCAATGTATCTCTCTGCACCTTCTCCTGTACGAACAATAGCAGGATCTATTAAACATTCATTTTCATTTTCAATATTTCTCCCTGCAACTATAACTGGTGTATTAACATTTTCGTTATATTCAATTACCTTACAAATACTTTCTTTATCATCAATTTTAGATATAGAATCTTTTGTTTGAATTCCATAAGCGTTTTCAACTCCATCTAGAGCTTGTAAGGCTGTAATATCATCATCAGTTAACCCTAAAGTAGAGATAATATTTATATCATATAAATTGCTAGAATCTGCGTATTTATCTAAGCTATCTAGCATATCAGGGCTTGTAGCCACAAGACCTGCAAAAAAGCCAACTCCTAAAAATGCCATAACCAGTATAGAAATAAACCTTCTTCTTGTTTTATAAATTGACTTTAAATTATTTTTGAACAAAGATTTTTTCATCATTTTGCATACTCCTACCATTCTATTTTATCAATTGAAATTGGTTTTTCATTTATAACAATATTTTCAGCAGTACCATTCTTAAAATGAATAACTTTATCAGCCATTGGCGCAATTGCAGTATTATGAGTAATTATAACAACAGTCATTTTTTCACGCCTGCAAGTATCTTGAAGTAATTTTAAAATTTGTTTACCAGTTTTATAATCTAATGCCCCAGTTGGTTCATCACAAAGTAAAAGCTTAGGGTTTTTAGCAATAGCCCTTGCAATGGCAACTCTTTGTTGTTCACCACCAGAAAGTTGTGAAGGAAAATTATCTTTTCTATCCTTTAAACCAACTTTATCCAAAATCTCATCAACATTTAAAGCATCTGAGCAAAGCTGTGTAGCAAGCTCAACATTCTCTTTAGCAGTTAAATTTTGAACTAAATTATAAAATTGAAAAACAAACCCAATATCATTTCTTCTATATTGAATTAATTGCTTATTTGTAAGAGAAGTAATTTCCTTCTCATTTACCAAAACAGACCCAGATGTTGCCCTATCCATACCACCCAAAATATTAAGAGTAGTAGTCTTCCCAGCCCCACTAGGACCAACAATAGCAACCAATTCGCCCTTATCAATACTAAAATTAGTATTATCCAAAGCCTTAATTACAACATCTCCCATTTTATATTCCTTAACAACATCTTTAAACTCAATGTAAGACATATAAAAAACCTACTTTCTTTAAATATAAAAATTCATAATATATATTATAACACAAACCTGAAAAAATCCTGAAAAAGAGTGATAAAAAATTTTAAAAAAATTAGCACTCTACTATTGACATTGCTAAAAAAAGGTGTATAATATAATCGCAAGTGGGAAATATAACAATAGAAGATGTGTGGTATCAACACATAAAAAATTTATAAAGGAGGAATGACTTATGATGATGGTACCAAGAAGAAATGGTTTTGATATTTTTGATGAGGTTTTCAATGAACCATTTTTTACAAAAAAAGAAAACAAATTGATGAAAACTGATGTAAGAGAAAAGGATGGCAATTATGTGCTAGATATTGACTTGCCAGGATATAACAAAGAAGACATTAAAATTGATTTAACAGATGGATATTTAACAGTTACAGCAAAAAGAGAAGAACACAAAGAAGAAAATGAGCATCATGGAAATTATATTCATAAAGAAAGATTCTTCGGAGAATGTTCAAGAAGTTATTATGCAGGAGAAAATGTAAAAGAAGAAGACATCAAAGCAAGCTTTAGAAACGGAACTCTAGAAATTACATTCCCTAAAGAGGATATAAAAAAACTAGATGAAGGCAAAAAATATATAGAAATAGGTGAATAAAAAATTCCCCAGTTTTGGGGAATTTTTTTATGTCTTTATCATATTTCTAATAGTATCATACAAAAACGGTTTAAACTCATCAATAGGAAGCGGATCTTTATATAAAATCGAATTAAAGCAAGTAGAACTTACAAGCTCACTACAAACCCTAAAAAACGGAACACAAAGCTTAGCAGAAGGAGCAACAAAATCCGATACAGAAGGAATACAAAAAGTATGTAACTTAATAAATGGAGATGTAAAGACCGTTTCATAAAGAGTTGAAAAACTAAATGAATTGAGCAATGAATATAACAACTTTGGAATGATAAGTGAAGGAAATAGCGGAGAAGTTAAGTTTGTGATGATTGTAGATAGTTTGAAATAGAATAACAAAACTCACCCCTTAAGCATATATTTACTTGAGGGGGATTTTTATGTATAAAATTGATAATAATGTTTTAGAAAGAAAAATGATGTATGAAGGTACAGTGGTTCTAACTTACAAAATTAACTATCCATCAATAGAAGCAAAAGCACATAATTTTGGTATGGTAAATTTCAACATGTATAACAAGAAACAGGCTTTAGATTTGCAAAAAAGAAGCGAAAACGAGCTATTTAAGCAAGCAGTGGAACTTTATAAGTATAACAAAAAGAATGGTTACCCACAAAGGGCATACGAAGTTGTTCGAAATTATGAAGTAACATTAAATGCAAATAATGTTATAAGCTTATATGCAGATGAATACATCTACTCAGGTGGAGCACATGGAGATACTGTTAGAACATCACAAAACTGGAATATGATAACAGGTAAAATGATAAAACTAGAAGATGTATTTAAGAATAATCCATATTTTATGGTAGACATATTCAAAGAAATAAACAGACAAATTACAGCAAATCCACGAGTATTTTTTGAAGACAGCTGCCAGCTTGTTATAAGTACATTTAACCCAAATAGTTTTTATCTAACAAAAGATGCAGTATATATTTATTACCAACAATATGATATAGCACCATATTCAACAGGAATACCTACATTTAGAATAAAAAGAGTGTAAAAAAATGCAGTTTAGACTGCATTTTTTGCTTATGAATTACATAATTAAATTAAAAATCAACCAAAATATTCTTGAGGTGAAAGCAAAATGTTTATGCCAAAAGAGATTTTGTATGAAGAAAATATAACAAACTATAAACTTGGACAAGAGCTTTTAGAAAAATACAAAGATGTTCCCCAAATGATAATTGAGAACCACAACAACATACCAGAAATGAGATGTAGAGGAAATTGTGATTTTACAGATATGAAGAAAGACTTAATAATTGGAATTAGAAAAACGCATAAATTCGTTCCAAACCACAAAACTTCCGACTTTCTTGTGCCATATACTTCATCTGGTTGTACAGCAATGTGTATGTACTGTTATTTAGTGTGCAATTACAACAAATGCTCATATTTGAGGCTTTTTGTAAATAGGGAAGAAATGCTAAACAAGATAATTAAAACATCAAATCAAAGTGAAAAAGAGCTAACTTTTGAGATAGGAAGCAATAGTGATTTGATTTTAGAAAACACAATAACAAACAATTTAGAATGGACAATTCCCAATTTTGCCAATAACAATAGAGGATATTTAACATTTCCAACAAAGTTTGATATGGTGGAACCTATTTTAAATTTAGATCATAAAGGCAGAGTAATTGTAAGAATGAGTGTTAACCCAGAGAATATAATTCGAAGGGTAGAATTTGGAACATCGGATTTAGAAAACAGAGTAAAAGCAATAAACAAGCTACAAGAAGCGGGTTACAAAGTAGGAATTCTTATTGCACCAATTATTTTTGTGGATAACTGGAAAGAAGAATATGAAAATTTATTAATTTTTTTAAAAGAAAACTTAAGTACAGCTGTCAAGAAAAGTGCTTTTTTTGAATTGATTTTTATGACATACAGCTATGTTCACAAAATGATAAACAAAGAGGCTTTTCCAAACGCAATAAATCTTTTTGATGAAACAAAAATGACAGGAAGAGGTAAAGGAAAATATATGTATAAGCCACAAATAAGAGAGGAAGGCACAAGATTTTTCTTGGAAAAAATGAAACAGTATTTTCCAAATAACGAGATTAAATATATAGTTTAAGTGGAGCATATGTTAGCTCCACTTTTAAAATAAAACCAGCAAAGACTTGATAAATAAGCAATTCATGTGTATAATAATGGAGAAGGAGCAATAATGGAAACAAATCGAGAAGAAAAACTAATAATAGCAAAGCTAAACGATAAATTACAGTTTTGTAAAACAAGAAATAAAATTACATACACAGACTTTTTAAACTTGAATGAAAAAAACATCATTCAAAAAGAATTAGAAAGGCAAAAGTTTAAAAACTATATATTTACAGGTGGATACGAAGATGCGGAAAGCAAAATACTCTTAATGTATCCAGAAAAACTAACAGAAAAAATAGCAACATCTAACATTAAGAACATAATAAAAGTAATTGAAATAATCTTACCAAACGAGCAAAAAGGCAAATATCAACATAGAGATTATTTAGGAACAGTAATGCAATTTGGAATAATAAGAGAACGAATGGGAGACATTTTAGTATATGAAGATAAAGCATATATAATAATCCTAGCCGAAAACGCAGAGTACATAAAAAACAGCTTAATTACAACTACTAAGTTTAAAAAATCTAAAATATCAATAATAGACATAGACAACATAGAAGTAAAAGAACCAGAATTTGATATATTTAAAATAACATCAAACTCAATGAGGCTTGATAACATAGTATCAGAAATAACAAAACTTTCAAGAAACGAAACAGCAAAACTCATTGAAAGTGAAAAAATTTCAATAAATTGCAAGATAGAAACAAAACAATCAAAAATAGTAAATATAGGGGATGTTTTAATAATACGAGGAAAGGGAAAATTTATAGTAGGAGCTGATTTAGGAGAAAATAAAAAAGGAAAAAGAATAGTTGAGATAAAGAAATATAAATAAAATAAAGCCTTTTACAATAATAAAGCATATTATTGTAAAAGGTGTTTTTTATGGGAAAATATAATAGAGAAGAAGCGGTACAATACACAAAAACATGGGCATACAGCCGAAATCCCAAGTATTATAACTTTGATTCAGTAGGAGGAGACTGCACATCATTTGTATCACAATGTATATATGCAGGAGCAAAGGTAATGAATTACATCCAATATGGCTTGTATTACAAAAACGGAAATAACAAATCAGCATCATGGTCTTGAGTAGAATATTTGTATAAATTTTTAGTAAACAACAAAACAGCAGGACCATATGGAAGAGAGCTGGCTTTATCAGAACTAGAAAAAGGAGACCTAAGTAGTAATTTAAATAAAGTAGAATATAAACACCTGGTATGCTTGTTGTATTTGATAGTATATTTAAATAGTAATCTAAATAAATCACAAAACTTCCCCCAAACCCCTTGTTAAACCTCAAAATTTATGATAAAATGCTTATATGTAGCAAAGCATAGATGTGAAAATTTATGTTTGTAGGAGGTTACTGAAAAAGAAATGACAATTGAGAATGGATTAGCAACAAATTATAACAATATGACAGATGAAGGAATTATAGAACAGGTTAAAGCTGGAGATAACAATGCTTTAGACTATATAATGAATAAATATGCTGAACTTGTTAACATGAAAGCAAGTAAATTTTTTATAGTTGGAGCAGAAAAAGGAGACATAGTTCAAGAAGGACTAATTGGTTTATATAAAGCAACAAAAGCCTTTAATAACGATAAACAAAACTCCTTTAAAACATTTGCAAATATGTGTATAGAACGTCAAATAATTACTGCGATAAAAACAGCCAATAGGCAAAAAAACATTCCACTAAACTCTGCATTTTCAATAAACGCTCAAGTTTATGACGAGAATGATGAGAATGACAAAGAAGTAATAGATATTTTAAACACACATGTTGTGGAAGATCCTTCAGAGGAAATAGCTAAGAGAGAATACTTCAAATACATAAATAAAACAATAAATGAAAATTTAAGTGAACATGAAAGAAATGTTTTTAAATATTACCAACAAAATAAAACATATGAAGAAATTGCAAACAAATTAAACTGTAAAACAAAATCAGTAGATACAGCAATGACTAGAATTAGAAGAAAAGCGAATAAAATTAAAAAGCAAGTAGATGAGAATGAAAATAATTAAACCAGAGTTTGAACAAAATCAAGCTCTGGTTCTTGCATTGATTTAAAATATGATGTATAATATTTTCGTATGCACTTATAGCTCAGGTGGATAGAGCGCTCCCCTCCTAAGGGAGAGGCCGCTGGTTCGAATCCAGCTAAGTGCACCAAAAACAAAATTGAATAAGGAAGAATTTATGGAAGAAAAATTCATGAATGAAGCTTTAAAGGAAGCAAGAAAGGCTTATGAAAAGCTTGAAATACCAGTAGGTGCAGTAATTGTAAAGAACGGAAAAATAATTTCTAGAGCACATAATTTAAAAGAAACAAAGCAAACAGCAACTGCCCATGCGGAAATACTAGCAATTCAAAAGGCAAATAAAAAATTAAATAATTGGAGACTAATTGATTGCGACATGTACGTAACACTAGAACCATGCAGTATGTGCATGGGAGCAATAGTTTCTTCAAGAATTAAAAACATATATATAGGAACATTAGACCAAAAGAAAGAAGAAAAAATAGACATTCAAAAGTACAAAGAGGAATATGATGTAAATATAAAATACGGAATATGTGGAGCAGAATGTGAAAGCATTTTAAAAGAATTTTTCAAAGATTTAAGAAAAAATGGGGGATAAAATGATACTAAACAAAAACAAGAAAATGAATGTGGGTGCATATATATTAAGTCTAGTAGTAGTGTTTATGCTAATAGTTGTTTTCTTCATAATGTATAAATACCAAGTTGAAGGAGAAGCAATTCCACCATTTAACATTTCTAAAATGGTAGTTGTAAGTTCAGCTAAAACAGAAAACCTAGAACTAGTAGAAGGAATATATAATGCAGATATTGTTCAAACAAACGACATAAAAATATCAATACAAAAAAATCCTAAATACAAAAAGGAAGCAATAATTAAAAAAGTTACAATAAACAATATTCAAATTGATAAAATGCAATCAGTAGGAAACATAGAAATATATAGACCATCAATGGGAACCAAGTTATACGAATATAAAGAACAATACAAAATACAAGATAGCATAGAATATGTTGGAGCACAAGAAACCTATTTAAAAGGTGAAACTTTGGCAATTTCAAACCAAGGTGGAATTATTGAATTTTCAGTAATATTAAATAACTTAAAAAAATTACAATACAATGAAAATGAAGCAATAAAAGTTGATGGAACTTTGCTTAAACAAATAGGAGAAGATAGATTGAAATATCAAGTTTCATTTGATTTAATAATAGAACTTGAAAACAATGTAAAACTTAAAACAAAAATTGATTTAGAATTACCAGCTGGAAACATTTTAGAAAATGGCATAGAAACAATAGAAGAAACTAACATGAAAACTGTATTCAAAAGAATATAGAAATTTCACAAAAACACTTGCCAAATTTCAAATCACATTATATAATAATATCTATGAAGTTAACCTTTGTATGGAAAGTAATTCAATAAAGAGCTATGAACCTCGTCAGGTCCGGAAGGAAGCAGCGATAAATGGTAATATTTATGTGAGTTGCTTTCCATAGAGAGGTTAACTTAGGTTATAGGAGGAAAATATGGCATATACTGCTTTGTATAGAAAATTCAGACCTATAAGTTTTAGCGAAATGGTAGGTCAGGAACATATAACAAAAACACTAAAAAACCAAATTGTTGCAGGCAGAGTTGGACATGCATACCTTTTTAGTGGTGGAAGAGGAACAGGAAAAACTTCAGCAGCTAAGATTATGGCAAGAGCAATTAACTGTTTACACCCAAAAGAAGATGGCGAGCCTTGTAACGAATGCGAGATTTGCAAAGCCATATTAGACGGCTCTTTAACAGATGTTGTAGAAATGGACGCTGCTTCAAACAACAGTGTAGAAGATATAAGAGCAATAAGAGATGAAGTGAATTTCCTACCAACAGTTGCAAAATACAGAGTATATATTATAGATGAGGTTCATATGTTATCAACAGGAGCTTTCAATGCTCTTCTTAAAACACTAGAAGAACCACCAGAACATGTAAAATTTATTTTGGCAACAACAGAACCACAAAA